>Ga0209700_100247_pt1 | contig 93745 bp, 45 predicted proteins | sample SiratroredBW_FD_187528 | JGI IMG/M metagenome (GOLD analysis project Ga0209700, IMG submission 187528) | Root nodule microbial communities of legume samples collected from California, USA - Siratro red BW (SPAdes) (version 2) | ecosystem: Host-associated > Plants > Roots > Nodule | place: USA...
TTTTTTTTTTTTTTTTTTTTAAATAAGAAGTATATTTTAAAATTTAAAAATAAATATTTATATAAAGAAAATATAAAAAAAAAAAAATCAATGTACTATGATATAAACATTTTGTTATTATTATTATTACTATCAAAAAGTTAGTTAATATCTCTCTCTATATATATAAAGATTCCTCATTTATGTGATAGTTAGTTAGTTTAAAATTATGTATAAACTACTTTTTTGATTAAATCATTATGTAAAACTTTTTACACTGGTGGCATATTAATCTTACGTTTAGAAATTAGAAAACATCATTGGTGAGGACAATATTTAAGTCATTTCTACTTAGTAATTAAGGAACTCTGTTGAAATTTAATTGAACTGGAAATAGGTTAGGACAGATCGAACTCACAATTAAAGTCGCCAGTGGCTAAGAAAAATGTTAATAGGGTACTAGGTAGATACACTTGCCATAAAAAATAGTTAGTCAAACAAGTATTAGCTCCACATGAGAAGCATCTTTACTTTACCAGCCTATGTTTGGAGGAGTATTTTATAATTTTATATGTTCACATTTTAAATATAAAATAAATGAAAACTGTTTAAAGTAACTCTAGACGTAAATCATTATATATATATATATAATAGTGGTATTTAGAAGCGTCATAGAATACACATATTAAAGTAAAGTTGTAAAGATAATTTGGAAAAGAAAATATTAAAGTTGGTAGAATGAAAAATGCAGATACAATTATTTTTAAAGGTGCATGCATATATATTTAAATGAAGAGAGTATTATTAGATGTATAAGGAGTAGTATAATGAAGAAAGCTTAGTGTAATTGGTTTTAAAAATTAGGAATTGAGAAGAAAGTGCTTAGATATGGACAAAAATGATTGGAAAGTATGAACAGAGAGAAGACGAGACAAAAGAATGGAGAAAAAGATGGAGTGCTCCTAGTATTAGTTAAGCATATGCTTTTAACCTGCTTCAATTATGCTAAGCTTTTGTAATGTTCTATAAAGTAGAAGATCAAAGTCCATTCTAAAAAAACTCCCACGCACCAACCAACCCAACCCATATATATCCAATTAACCATGATAACACTCACTCGCACTCCTCCAATCATCTTCACCTCTCTCTATCTTTTCATTCTTCACCTAAACCCTTAAAAAGGCAAAGGATTGTCTTGGAAGGAATAACGTATGGATCAACTTTTTCTGTTACCTTTTAAAAGCAGATGCTGACATCTCAAGCTTTGCTTCTTATTATTTTATTTTCCGAGATAAAAAGTTTGCAACCCAATATGTTTTATCTATTTATGCACTGTAGTACTCAAATATTATAATATAATATAGGGGATGGAATAAGTGAAAGGATATTAAAATTGTGACAATAAATAAATATTGTGTGAGATAGGAGTTAAAAGAGGCATGGATGACGGAAGAAGTAGCCGACGAAGCAAAACATACCTTTTTCTATTACTCATCTTTTCGTAGATATGCAGGCTTTTAGAGCACCATGCTTACCTGTTCCCTGCTCTGTGTGTTTAGAATAACATTTTTTCATTTGCCTTTTCCTCTTATTTCATCAATGGGTGGACCCCATTTGGAAGTGATTCACTTGAGCACCATCACGTTTGCACTTAGCTAGATTGCCACCATTCTTTTCTCATCTTAATTAAAACTGCTCCTCCTTTCATAGTTCACCATCCAAGAAAGACTTTGTATAAAGTAAACAACAATTCAGATGTGTTTGGTAGGTATCTGATGCCTATCATTTGCATATGCATCACCCCCTCCTATTTTAATCACCCTTTTAATTATCTTCTCAGTACAAAATCATGCAACCAACAACCACTAGGTACCATGTGATGTGAATCACATGGGGGCACCATCGTAAAGTGCCACCTTCTCTGGGTTGCTTCTATTTGACATATTTGAAGCATATCCAAGAACAAATGAAACCGCTACCTATATTTTATCATCCTAAAAAGGTGCAAGGATAATGTGTGCACCTAATTCATAAAAAATACAAGTACATGTATTATTAAAGAACAGGAAATATCCACCATATCTTGTTCCATTTTGACATTAATTTCTGATCTCAGACAGGGAGCAGGAGCAGCTGCAACGAACTTCCTTGTACTACAGCTTCTACCAGATCTTCCTCAACATCATATTCCACATGGATATCAATTCAATTTTGAAAAGTTACAACCACCACACCCTCCAACATACTTTATTCTAAATTTTATATACTATATATGGTTAACTCTTTTTCAATATTCCCTTTATTTCACTCACATTATTATTTATAAGAAACATGCATCAGTTTCATTGCTCCTACGTCACACTCTAAGTTGATAAAAAAAATCATAGCAGTCATATCAAATTCTAATGAAAAGATAGTTAAATAGAATAAGTTAACACGTCTGATGGCACGATTGACAAGTCTGTGTAATATTAAACTCAATGATGAAAAACCAAGTTTAACTTTTAAAGCAAAACTTTCTTTTTTCAGCTAGATTTTAGAAGTTGTCAATGTAATTATCTAAAAAGCAGCGGTTGGATCCCATTTAACAAATGATTCGAAGTTTGATTGAAAGCTCATGTATATATACAGAAAAATTGGTGAGAAATAGTTACGGTGTGATCAGACATTAATATTGAACCTACCATTTGAATGGATTGTTGTTGATGGGAAAATAAGGTGCAATTATTCAAATAAAAAATGAGGATAAGACGTGCCCATAACCACACTGGGACAGTGACGATCTAATGCTTCAAATCTTGTATAATGATGCATGTCAGTGTCCATGGGTCTGGAACGACCTGGCAATTTGATCTTATTATGTCATCTGCTTATCTACACAGATTTTGTTACCTGTTAAATTAATTGTCGGCCTAAGATATTTTCAGTTAATGCATGCTCCATTTATAGTCACAAAGGCCCATATCGTTAGATGTGGGCCAATAATTGTTGCAGCAATACAACTTTAGGAATTGCTATTTACACTCCTTACTTATGCACACCCATCCTCCTTCTTCACCAAAGATACACTGACTTCTCTTATCTCAGGGTGCAAATCTAGCAAATATTTAATGGAAGCAACAAAATCCCATTCTCTTTATGTGAATACTATCCGCTTTATCTAAGTTGTTGTTGTCACACGTTATTTGTTGTGTTATTCATGTAACTGAAAATTTGAAGAGATTAACAAGTTCTCCAAACTTAGATCAATGTGCATACCAACTCAAATACGATTGAAATCCATCGCGTATATTTTGTGAACGTTCAAGACACAAGGAATGTTTCAACTGGATTAGATTTGGAGCACAACAAACGAAATAATATAACACTAATTATTATAGTTTGAGCAGAGTTTACAAAGGAGTGAATCGTGGTAGCGGCAAGTCACTTGTTGATAAATTTGTGTATTTGCATGTTCATGTTCTTATGCTTCACATATACTAAAATAAAATTATCATTGTTAATCATAATATTTGTCTATTTTGGAGTTTTTTATTTTATTTTTTATTTTCATAGACTACTAAACGGAATACATGTGAAATATGCGTTTACGTGTTAGTGTGAAAAGAAGGGTGAGGGAAAGGAGGGGAGTGTATCTTTTGTGAAAAGAAAAAAATTAGGCTTTATGAGAAATAATTGAGGATACTGGTAGAAAAAAGAAGAAGAAAGGGGAGTATGAATAGTAACTGGTTTATTCTAAATTCTTTATCAGGGAGGGCCCAATACTTTCGTTAGATGGCAGTTACTTCCTGCACCGTATAAATTGTGATATGGACCGTTAAAAAAATACGTTAGAAACCCATCAATTTTGGGCCGTTTGCCTTGTTAAAAAATACGTTGGAAATAGCTGGATACAACACTTTCATCTTTCAAAATAATAAAACTGAGAACTATAGGATTCAACGCATAATTGCATTCCTTCATTTGAAATTTTTTTAAGTACATCTCATATTTTTTTTCTTTAGAATGAGATCTTATTCTCCAACTGTTTCACCTTTGTGCTAAGAAAACATCTCATCTTAGGTCCGACATATCAAACTCTTTTCGTTATTGACTCTTGAACTCTCTTATCTTGTCATTGCATCATCATTTCTATTGTATATTAAGTCATTAACATATAAACTTACAATCAAAGGTTTAGTACTTCCAATGTTTGTTCTTACAAAAAGTGTTTATTCACTATAACACTTTTCAAGTTCCCTTTTACAAAATAAGATTAAATTGAAATGAGTTTATTTTAGTCCATCCAAAACTTTTCTTAATTTATATACCTTGTTTAGCTCTTCTTTCTTCTCAAAGACTCTAAGTTACTTAATGTACACATCTTCCATTAACTCATCATTTAGAAATGATGATTTAATTCTCTAGTTGATATACCTTTCATCTCTTGTGAGCATCCAAACCAAGAATAATTTTAATTATATCCATTTCAGCCAGTGGTGCAAAAACTATAACATACTTGATCCTGTGGTTTTGCCAACATTCTTTTATCACTAATCAAGTCTTAAACTTTTCTACTTCACCATAATTATTTAGCTTTGTTTCGTAGACCCATTTAATTTCAATTTGTTTTCCACATAGAGTAACGTCAACAAGAAATCACATGCCATTTTTTCCTATGCTTTCAATTTTCAATTATCATTCTCCATGGCTTCCTTATAATTCACGGGGTTTGCACTTGTGAAAAATGATAAATTCACATTTGCATCTTCTTCACCTTCACTTCCTGAAAGGTCTTTCCCACTCACCTATTATTTTATCCATGGTGGTCGATTTGTGTTATGTGCTTCTAAATTCAAGTTGGGACTCATGGGAGAGTTAAAACATGAAACTTAATTACAACTTAAGAAAGAGTTGGAATTTGAAGAAGTTGTTGCTCTATCGTTCGTCACATTTCTTTATCATCTCCAAAATCCTCACATTCATCAAGTTGTTGCTACATCACTTGTCACATTTCCTTCTATAGTTGTCATTTTTGTAGTTTTTCTCTCATGGAAGTGTAAAGCACCATTGTCGTTAACAATTTATTAATTTATTAAGTTTAAAAAAAAATATTAATTAAAATAATTTAAAGGTTATAGTTTTATAGAAACTTTTTAAAAACTTACAGTTAAGTTTACAATTTATTTTATAGTATTTTTCTGCTTTGAAAATTTACATTTTTAACATATTATTGTTAGTGTCTCTTTTTTTATATATATTTCTTCTCACATTCTTTTTACTTTTTTATATTTTGTTATTTCTGAAGTCTTTTTGAAATCATGTGACTGTATTTTGCGAAAAAATATTTACTGTTAATATTCTAATTTATTTCATTCTTCCTTATTTATTTTAACCTTTTCAAATTTGTCTATACTATACTATTTAAAAATATTTAAGAAATAATTTATAGAAAATATTTCAAACACTTTCACTACCATCCCATAATGTATTTCCACATTTAACACTTTCATTTTCAACATCTTTTTTCAAATTTTGCAGTCGCTTTATTTTATTATTTTTTTTTTAAATTCATGTTATGGTAAAGTCTTCGAAAATCTTTTGATTGACTTTTATGTTTAAGCTTTGTAATTTTTTATAATATACTCACTATATCTCTTCTTACATTTTTTTCCTAATGGTTTGCGTCCTTCATATCTTATTATTTTTTAGATCTTTTTAAAATTACAACCTATCATTATTTTTGTATTTTTTTTTTGGTAAAAAATAATCTGCTCATAGCCTCAGAATGCTCATTAGTGGCCGGTCTATTCTCCCTTCTCCAGAGGATTCAAAATCATCAAAGTTCTCTTCATCGCTTGGAGGTATAATTACTTTGTTTTCAGTGTTTGACATTCCTGTCTCATTAGGGCTTTTGTTTTCATGTTATGCAAGTAGTAGATGACACATTTCTCAAACATGCAGCTAAAACTTCAATCTTTGATGGAGACCCTGAATTCAGAAGAACTTCGCTATTTCAGATATGTGAGCCCAAATAATGTTCTCAAGCCTGCTATTTTTTAAAATCTCAAAACATTATCCAAAAATTGAGTTGTGTTGCGAGTAGATCATGGTGTTTCTTTGGCTTCATTGGCTTTATACAATTGACCAAAGAAGGGATAATACCTTTGGCACCTGTTTACACTTGGTGATTCTTTGTCGGATTGTTATTTACTTTAGGGTGTTCATGAGGCAATTAGAATCAGCTGTGCTGGATACCTACCAGACAGACCTTTTATGTCCGAACCGATTTGGTATGCTTTTCGGGCTGTTCATATGTTTAAACTGGAAAAGTGTTTTTGGTTTGTATTTCTATAATTTTGTCTCTACTTTCACAGTATGTTCTTAAGAGAATTATGAATCATAATGATGCTGATTTGGCACAGAGTAATGTTTTAGATGACGGTCCCAGATTATAGGGTTGGGGACAAATGTTCCTCAAGACTTGAGGGATAATGATGGTGTAATCCAATTTATTGTTCTTCAACTAAGAGTTTCTTGGAATTTAGGAGGGTTCCTATTCCTATCATGGAATATAGAACTGTTCATAATGATAAGAAGAAACTGTGCATGATCAAGATCAAGATGTGTGCGGTGTTGAGGTTGTTTCAGCTACGCCTATACAACAAAATGTTGCTACACCTTTATCCAAATTTTCTTTAGCCTTATGAAGTGGAAAGCGTTATCCAAATTGCAAAGATGTAAGCTGAGACAATGCCATAGCCCTAAACCTGTGGGGGCTATAAATAGAAACCTTAGGGGTGGACTGCGAACCTTGCATGATGATGGGTTTAGGATTTAGGGGTTCAAATAGACGTGTGGGTGCTCATTGAATTGATATGAGACTTGATAGAGCAATGTAATGAGTGTTTAGAGGATTGGACTGGAATCAATTGCTGCACTCTTGTAAGGTCTAACTCAGATCATTTTCCGTTACTGCTCTTTCTAAAAAGTGGCCCTGTGAGTGTTAAACCCTCTTTCAAATTTCTCTCCATGTGGAATGAGCACGATACATGATCTAGTCTAGCTTCCAAGATCACTTCGGAAGCTATTAACGTGTTAGATCAGAAAGTGTATGGACGGAATGTAGCTATCAAAATTTATGTAAAGAAAGTTTTTGATACTTTGAATTGGAAGTTCCTTCTCAATGTTCTACGTACCTATGGATTTCATAATCATTCTGCAATAAGATCATCCTCGAGTCTGCAAAACCTATCCTTACGTGTAAATGGAAATTTGGTTGCTTATTTCTTTTGCAAGTATGGCGTGCGCAACGGAGATTCTTTCTCCTTTACTTTTTTTCTGTATAGCGAAAGTCTTGAGTCAAGGAATTTCTTTTAGAGAGGAGCGAGGCCATGTGCTACCCACGGAGAGTCTCAAGAGTATCCTTCTTAATTTTGTTTCAAATCTTAGAACAAAATTTTTAGTTTTATATTTTAGAATTTTTCGACTTGAACCAATCATGATTATGTGAGTTTAGTCTTTAATAACTTGTTTATTTTGGTCAATTCTCTTAAGTTTGTTTTAGGACGAATCTTGTGCCAATTTTACTTGCGTAGTTTTGCTTTTTTGGGTCTTTTTTAAAATTTCTTTTTCGTGCTTTGTTTGAGTATTTGGACAACATTTTTAATTCTTCTGGTTTAGGTTTTCTTTCTTTGAAAGTTTTAGTTTGTCATTAAATTCGATCAAGTTTTTTCATGTAGTTTTTGTGTCTCTAAAATTTCCATAAGTACCTTTTTAACTTTTTCTTGTTTTATTTGAAGGTCTACTCTTGAATTGTTAACTTTAGAAAAGTGTACCATATTCCAAAAATAAAATATTGAATGAAAATATATATATATATATCTTATTTATATTAAATGAAAAATATATTACTTAATTAAATTCTTAAAAAATATTAATATTAAATTTTATTCTTAAAAAAACTAATTATCTTAAGTTGAAATCGTGTTTAATTAATATCTTTCACTTTAATATATATGATGATGGAAAATAATAAGGACTCAAATAATTAAAAATTTCCAAAAGTTAAAATTAATAAATATTTTTATAGTAATTTTGCAGAGATAATGCGAAACTAAAAACATAATTAAATATGTTTTTTTTTATTATGATATTTTTCTTTTTCATTACAAATATGAAAATTTATTTTTTAACATCTAAAACTGAATTGTCAAGTGATTGGTGAAATATTAAAAGATCATTATTTTTTTTTTTTTGTTAAGTGGTTAATGAAAAGTGAAAAGATCATTTACCTTTATTCAGTAAAAGGACGTGAAAAAGTATCCTTGTGAAGACTACATCCCCGTCTATCAAGAATAAAATATAAAAAATACAAATAAATCATAAAGTACCTACATTAAAACTCCTTGTCAAATTTCAGGCAACCTAAATTCAGGTTGACCACACCTGTATCTAAAGAATTGCACCTAATAAAGCCAGCAACATTATCCCACCAAAGTTAAATTTACTGTTGAGCCATGGTTAGCCAATTTATCTACATAAGAATTTGGTCCTCACCAAAAACCTTAAGAACTAACTGCAAATCACATTCAAGCACAAGGTTGTTCCATCCAACTTTCTCTGTGTGAATCACATTCAAGCAGTGTCTGCGTTACATTTAATACAGTTTACCAAGCAAGGAAATCAGTTATCAATTTTATGAGCTGGAGGGAGATGGATCCAAATCAAGAAAAATTTAAGAACCTGAGAAACCTCCATTGAACCACTCCAAACTTGGAAAGTAAACAACATAGTCACTTCTGACTTTATTTTTTGAAAAAGACTTAGCCGAAGAGAGGGCAATGTTGGCAAGATGCATAAAGTTCCTCATATACCAAATCATCCACATCCACATGATATGAAGCACTGTTCATAACATAACAACAATCATTATGAGATTGTCTAGAGAATATTCAAAGAAAACCAACGCAATTTTAATTATCTAATGAATACCTTATTAAAAATAAGGCTTTTAGTCGTATCATTTATTTATTTTATTCAATTTGATTTCACTATTTATGAGATGTCTTTAAAATTACAATAATGTGGCCATTTTCTATTCAATTACTAGTAAAATTGTCAACAAGTATTGACGATTTTAATTTAAGTATAATACAATTTATAATCCATTTACAATACAATTTATAAATATAATACTAAGTACATTTCATACTGTTTGGGTGGACAAATAAATTAAAATGTGAGTGAAACTCATTGAATCAGTTTAAACCACAAATTTTCAGACTTGTGAATGGATGTTGGATAATCTGAGATGAATTGATGATGTGTGACACATGAAGGACAGGATGAGTCACCGTTCTAATCTTATGTGTTGGAAAATTTGAAGCCTTCTGGCAAACGGTTCCTTAACACTTGTCATTGTTTGAAGCAGTTCTATCTTTGACACGCAGCTGGCATACCTCATTGACATATGTAACATCGATGTGGACTACACCTAGATTGATGGATCACGTTCCAAATTTATGAAACGGAAGGTGGCATAAGAAGTTTAAGGACGAAAAGTTGCCGCACACGTTTCACTGACTTTGACCTCCTTTTTGTACTGGATTGGGATATCAAAAGGAAGCATCATCCATGGTTGAATTTTTTTCAAATATGAGATAACTTTATCTACCAGTTTAAGGTAGTTTGTTTCACGGCCCATCCGCTCCCTTTGAAGAAACAAGTGATGCCCGAGAATGGGTCACATGACATGGATAAGATCATTCCATCAGGTTCCTTGCCAAATGTCAATATAACACAAGCTGCTTAGGATATAACTTTTTATGTGATTGAGCAATTTCATGATACTTAGGTATAGGAATTGAATATGCTAGCTAAGTTTTTGTCTCCGTGGCTCAGTGTTAGTTCACTTGGACAAATCTTATTGGATCATTAGGCTTCAAGATAACTCATCATGTACTGAACTTTCAAGTCAATCAATAAAACTGGTTTTAGGTAGGATGAACTGCTTTTAGTTGATGACTAAGCGAGAGGAAAATGGGTGTTGTAGTCGGAGCCAGCCAAAGAAAATAGTTCTTTTAATTGGAAAAGTTTGAGCAAGTGGTTGGCTACTGCACAAGAAGCTTCTGCCGACCCACTTAAATTTCAAAAGAAAAATATCAGCATGTACTACCATTCAAGCTGTACTAAAATAAGTGGTTCTCCCAACGGAGCAAGGACGTGCAAAATAAAGTAATACATATTATGACAAGTTTTAGGTTGGGAGAATAAGAACATACTTCGTTAACACAGCATCTTATCTTCCTCCTAACTAACGATTGTTGCCTGTATTCATATAATTCTTATAGGAGTACTATTTTACTATAATTATTTGCGTACGACTATCAAGAATTAGATAGTGTATCAAGATATCAATGGAGAGACTTCAAAAATACTCAACTTCTCAAATAATGTATTTTTCTTTATTTATTTTGTGTTTTATAGTTCAAGATGTGCATTAGAATTCCAAAAAGGACTTTCCTAACTTATATCCAAATATAGTCTTAATAGTATATAAGTACCCATAAAAGTTAGTAATTTCTGGCTCGACAAGATGAGGCAGAGAGGTTTGAACATCTGGTGATTTTTTTCTGATAAATGGTTGGTGATAATTTCATTTATCAAAAAATTACTGAGATTGAGGACGGTACCCCGAGTTAACATTGATGGCTGGTTATGTTGTACACTGGTAACCAGTTTAAGTATTTCTTAATAGACACGAGTCTGGTGAATGTGTTGACAATTAACTCTTTCACACACTGTAGCATCTATGACAAGTTCTTTGTGAGGAAAAACAAGTTTGCCAGCCTGTTACGAGCTAATAGTGTACTTCCAATGCTCTGAGCCTCATTATATGAAACTCGTGCCCAAATTTAATTAAACTCCAAAAACCGTACTTATTCCCTACAATTTGCAACATCAAAGCAACTACCATCCAATCATAAAAAAAGAGGAAGTTCAGCATGGCAAGTTTCGGTTTTCACTCAGAAACCAGGGAAACTTCCGCAGGCAGTCAGCGAAAATAATAGAGTAATGGTAAAATTTTACTTCATAAAATTGACAACCACTGCCCAAGACCTAATCCACCTACCCATTTTGATCATTATCAAGAAAATTAGTTGTCTCCTCAAACCTTATTTTATTGTTGAAAGAGTGCTGTTTGACATGTTTTCATTGAACGGTGCAGAAGCTCATAATCCTTGTTTCATACAAAAACGAAAAAATTTACTGCAAGTTATGTGAAGAACATGAATCAGCTAATCTGTAAATTTCTAAGTATTGACCTTTTAAAATCAACCTATGAAAGTATCATTCTGTACAAAGATTGTTTTCTGTATCAGTTTCTATGGTATTCCTCACAATTCCTGAGAAGTTATTATGGACGAGGATGGTGCTGATGGGCAAGCAAGTCCTTCAAGCAAATTGATTACTTCGCTAGTATCATCCAAATAGTATTCTGCCATACTTGGTTTCTGTCCAACAGTGCATGCAAACACTTTGGATATGGTTGGAAGAGCTGGATTAGACACTGAACGAGCAATACTTTCAAACATATCTTCATCTGAGCGATCATCTCCTATGCATAGTAGAAAATCTGGTGACTTTCCCTTACTTCGCATGGTTGAGATAATGTCTTCAACCACTTTACCCTTGCTCACACCCTGCATTTCATACAACAAATAATTCAACGAATCACCATTACAAAATTCACCTTCATAAACAACTGTCATCCCAATTAAAATGAAAAACCTTTTTTTTTTTTCTGTATCTGCCAACAAAACAAACCATTGTCTAAGCAAACATATACGCATTTAGGCCCTAATTTAAGTACTACCTGAGGTTTAACTTCAACTATGTGTTGTCCCCTTATAACCACAACTGGCTCATTGGCCAGCACACTCTCCAAGTGATCAAGAAGCTCTTTTGCTTGGCATGATCCAAAATAAGGATCTGCTTCTTGATGATGCCACACCATTGCGCTTTCCTTGTGTTCAATGAAGGAACCATCCGTTGCTTCCGTATAAAGCGCCATCACAGGTTCTGCAATCATTTTCCATTCAAAATCGGATGTCAATCCGCAAGTCTCCCAAGGGGAATCCATACTCCACCTGCAAACAAATGAAAAACAAAAAGATTGATATCACAGCAAGAAACATCAAAACCGAACATTTACCAATCTTCTACAACACGGAAATTCAATGTACCTAGTGAAGTAACCGTGCTCAGCAGAGAGACCCAATTTCTCACAGGGAGAAAACCATTTGCTCAAGCAATCCTTATCCCTGCCGCTCACAATGAACACCATATTCTCAGGGTCATTGCATAAGTAATTCAAGACAGAAATAACTTCCATGCTTGGAGTCTTGTTTATTGAGGCATGTGGCATCATGGTGCCATCGTAGTCCAAAAGGATCAACCGACTGTGTGTATCTCTATAAGCAGAGGCAATGTGATCTATAGAGAGCTTCCTAAAGGTAGGATCCAGAGCAACAATTCTAAACCCCAATCCGAATCCAACACCCCAGTACCTCTTGGAATAATGCTCTCGACAAGCTCTATCTAAATCCTGATCAAAACTCCTTGCCCAGTAAGCCACATCATGAGAGCTAATGTACTTGTAATGCTTCTCATGGCGCAAATGCTTCTCTGCCTCCGACATTGTTACAGCCGAATTCATTGCCTCAGCGACTTCATCAATGTTCCACGGATTAACCCTGATGGCTCCACTGAGAGAAGGGGAACACCCTATGAACTCAGACACAATGATAACGCTCTGTTTAAGGGATTTCTTATCATTGCCTTCAACCCCAAGAGCCTTATCCAAAGCAACAGTCCCCTGCCTACACACAGTGTACTCATAAGGCACCAAATTCATCCCATCCCTCACAGCATTTACCACGCAACACTCGGAAATGGAGTAATACGCCACCTTCTCCTGCGTGGAAATTGGTCCATTCACGAAAACAATAGGCTGGTACCCCGGTTGCGAATACTTCTCATTGATCTCCCTCGCAATAGCCTCGCTCTCGCTCTTAACGTCCTGAATATCCTTCCCTCTGCTCCTGGCAGCGTTCAGAATCTGAACCAACACAACACGACCCCGCAAACCTTCGTCCACTTCCAGAAGCTTCCCCAAAGCCAAGAACTTCAAGCTGATCCCCTTGAACAAGTCCATGTCATCCACCCCCAATATCACAACCTTCCCCTCATACTCCTTCTTCAACTCCTTCACCCTTGTTGCAGTCAGCGGCAACGACAACACCGACTCCAAGAGGCCCATGTGGATCCCCGCGGGGAGGATCTTAATCGTCACGGTCCTACCATAGTAATCCAAACCAATGTAACCCCTCTTGGACTCGTAATCCAGCCCCAACATTCTGCTGCAACACGACAAAAAATGCCGCGCGTAGTCGAATGTGTGGAAGCCGATCAAATCGCAGTTGAGAAACGCCCGGAGAATGTCCTCGCGCACCGGCAAAGTCCGGTATATCTCCGAGGAGGGAAACGTGTTGTGCAAGAAGAACCCCAGCTTCACGCGGTGGAACCGCTTCCGGAGGAAAGTGGGGAGGATCATGAGGTGGTAATCGTGGACCCAGACATAGTCCTCGTCCGGGTTGATAACCTCGGTGACCTTGTCGGCGAAGATCTTGTTGGCCAGAACGTAGGCCTTCCACTGGTCGCGGTCGAAGCGCGCGCCCTGGCTCGGCGACATGGGCAGCATGTAGTGGAAGAGAGGCCACAGGTAATGCTTGCAGAAACCATGGTAGAATTTGTTGTGAACCTCTGGGGGTATAAACGTTGGGACGCAGCGGAACCTTTCGAGGAGTAACTGAGCCACTTCTTCTTGTTCACACGCTTCGATCTCTGCTTTCAAGGAACCAACGTACAACACTTCCACATCCGAAGGAAACCCGTCTTTGAGCTGAAGGACAAGGCTGTCTCTGTCCCACTCGAACCTCCATTTCTTCCCCTCACGAAACGCGCGTATCGGTAACTGATTCGCCACCACGATCCTTCTCTCGCGCGGCATCGGCGAAACCAACTCGTCGGATCCGGAATTCTCCAGGCTGTTCATGTCCAACTCCGGTATGTCTCCGGCCACCGTGGTCACCACCCGCGGAACCCGTCCCAGCGCTTGGTAATCATCCACTGATACCAAATTCAACAGCCCCAAGCAAGATCTTGATAGCATTGTCCGGAAAGAAAGGAACAAATAACAAAAAAGAAGAGATTTTTTGTTGTGAGGGGTGACGTTTTTTGTGTTGTTGTGATTGAGATGATGGTGGTACTAGAGAAAAATGAATCTTTGAGTGATGGAAATCCCAGATACTGATGCACCTTCCATAATGGAAGAGCGTGGGTGGCGTTTTTGTCTGCAAGAAGACTATGACTCTGGCGAGGATAAGAACGAAGTGAAGGAAAACCCAACCGGTTTTTTATGTAAGCGCCTTCATCCGACGGTCCACGTTTCTTATTCTCTCATCTCAGTTTCCTACTTCACGACTCTTCTCTCTACTCACTGCTAACTGTAACCGACTACTCTCTCTCTCTCTCTTCCCTATGATGGCGTTATCCTTCATTTATTACCTTACTGTGTGATTTTTTTTCTCTTGGGGGTGGGAAGGTTACGGGCTATAGCCGGTGGAAGCGGATAAGGATGTAGCTGTGTTAAAGGATGAAAAAAGGGAAATATGAATTGAATGCCAATTCATAGGATCACGTGGTCTTTACGGCAAAGAGAAATAGCATTTCCATTCGTTATATTCAGATTTTATTCAATAATTTTTTTTTATTATTGTCGACAGCACGTTCCTATAGTTAAATAATATAAGACCCATGTTAAAATTAGAGATGAAAGACTTTATTTTAATGTGGCGGTTTCTCAGTCAGAATATTTAAAAAGATTATTTTTTATTAAGATAAAGTTTCTCACACATGAATATGAAATCATACATGTCCACATTCGTGAAGAGATGACTACACATGAATTTTGAGCAGTGTGAATTGGAAATGTGAGACAGAATGCAGAAAATAATGAAAAAATTGGATTGTAAATTAGAAGAAAAGGAAGGGATAGAATAAAAAATGAATGAGAGGATAATGTTATTTATGGCTTTGACTATTAACCTACTACCGGTAGTATTTAAATTGCAATAACGTACAGGTCAGTTAAAAATGGTTTCATAATTAATTAATTTAATAATTAAAAGTGATGAGAATAATTGTAGATAAGTGTGGTTGAATGCAGGAGTGGAAAAGTGGATAGAAACGAGGGATATGATGGACAGTGGGAAGAATGGAAACGTTTAAAAGAGAAAAAGCAAGATCGATTACTGGGTCGCCAACAACATCCCACTCCATGTTCACACGGATGCCTTGTACACTTTTTTCTCTCTCTCCCATTTGAACACCATAACTATTCTCAGTGTTTTATAATTATCCAAAAAAATTACATCTAAAATTATTTATTTAAAACACATTTATTTTTCTCTTCATTTTAGTAATATAGTTGGTTATATTTTTCACATTCTTGTAAAATATCAAAACATCTAGAAATTCAAATAAAGCCCATGTTCCATTTCACTGCATATTAGCGGTGGTTACAAATGAAGTGTTGGTTGGGAAATTTTATTTTTTATTTTTTGGGTGGCGGAGTAGTGACATTGATATTTTTCAATGAGATGGAAAGGTAAAAGGAGTTCGTAGAAGTGGCCACGTGGACGTGTGCCTAAGGAACGTGGCGTGTGGGTGTCGTCTTTCACTCACGGACAACTTTTGACTGCTGACTTGGCACCCACGCCTTTTATATTCACAATACTCTTTCTATTCCACATAAACCCTTCCACCTCCCCAAACCAAACATCCCACGCTCTTTTTACACGCTCCTTCATTAATACCACCTCTTTTTATAAATAAATAAATAATAAGAAACCCCTTAATTTTCAGTGCCTTAAATCCTTAATTATTCTGAATGGTCCATAATTTTACTCTTGCACCAATCCCATTCAACTTACGCTTACCCTTCATAAATGTCAATAGTAAAAACACCGACAAATCCACTTTTGAATCATTATTTGTTCATAAAGATCTTATAACCGTTTCTTTTACAAAAGAAAATAATCATTTTTATTATCTTGCATACGTTTGTTGAAGCTTTTCAAATATCCAATAAATGAATCAAACAACAATTTAATTATAATTTTCTAAATAACTCTTATTGGTTTTTTAAATCTCTTCATAGCAAATTACTAAAGTAGTCCACACTATTTTTTTTTTTAATTTTGAACAAATTTGGCATCCCATAACTGCGTTTAAACTCCTTCCATTTCTGTTACCGATATTTCTTCCAGTGAATTTTCCGTTTTTATTGCTAGGTTTACTATTGACTGCTAAGAATATGATTTTGTTGTTTTTTTTTAACATTTGGGATTTTTATTTTGTGAATTGATTGCAAAATGCAATATTGGGAGACAAAATAATAAGGAAGGAAATGGAAAGAAATTTGTGTTGTGGATGGGTTGACTTGGGGAGAAGGCAAAAGCAAAAGCAGAAGGTTATCCATCCGGAGAGAGTAATGAGCAGAGGTGGTGAAAAGAAGGAGTGACACGTGTAAGAATAGGGGCGTTACTGTTGAGGATTTGGTGAGGGCATCGGGGCCTGGGCCTGCGCCTGTGACTTGTGAGAATTAGTAAAAAGGATGGAGATGCAACTTTGAACAAAGTATCTATGGATAGACTAGGCCCCACCTCTCCCATCACATTTTACGTGGCTCTGTGGACCCCACTTTATCTACAAACTCTTTTTATTATTTTTATTATTATTATTTTCTTTTTCTGGTTTACCCATTCACGTGGCCGGCATCTTCAATTCTTTCGCTCGGAACTTGGGACCCACCATCTCCTCACTTTTTCATCTTTTCTTTTTTTTCTTTAAATCCTTATCGTTTTTATTTTTTATTTCTCATAAATCTCTTCGTTAGGCACAGACCACCCATGATTCAACAACATTCTCACGCTCCATTCCACGCCTCCCCTATCTTTATCCATACACATTATCTTATTTTAAACTCTTTAATAATGTAAAAAAGTTAATACACCATATCTAATAATCCATGTCTTGAAGTACTCATTAAGGAATTAAACAGCAAATATTTTTATTAAAAAATGCACCGGTTAAAAATTCGAAGTAAATTGAATTGTGAAATGTGTACACAAATAACTCAAAGTAAATTTCAAAGTACACACAAAAAGAGGATAGACTTTCAAATTATGAATGTGTAGTTTAAAATGATAATTTTAAGGTTATAAAAAACGGTATATCACCTTTTAACGCACTATAAATAAAAAATTTAATCACGTTTTATAAAACATATTCTAATTTTATATAAAATATGTTTTTCTTTAATTCGTTCAGATAAAATAGAGTTACAGATTATTTCATATAGTTTTATTACATCTACTCTTTATATTGTTTTAGAGAAAATTTGGTTAAATATTTTGAAATATTTTTATATTTCTTAGTTTTATACATTATTTTCTTCCGATGAAATTTGTTGAGAATAGGTATTTTAATAATATATTTTAAAGTTAATAAGAAATAAATAGAAGTTATGCTTTCGTTTTTTGGTTAATTTTAAAATTTTTCTTTTTAGAAAATTTATCTTTCTTTGTATTTTCCTTTTAACCTAAAGCAAGATTCTAATTATAGATTTTTTGTGAGATCAAGATCTTAAGGAGCTATTGAAGTAGAGATTATTTTGAACTAAATCAAACTTTAGCTTTGGTAAGAAAAATAATCATATTTAAGTTCTATCCTATTTTATCTTTTTCTCAAATATATTTTGAAGGACATATTACATTGTAAAACTGAATTTCTAGAGACTTATTTAGATTGAGAGAGTGGATTAGAAACTGTAAATAGATTATTATATATAAGTACACTTCATTTCAAGGAATGAGAGTTACTATTTCTTCTATAATGTTATTATAGTTTAGATATATGAAGTATGGAAGCTTGATAATTTGTGATTATATGAATTTTTATGTGGAAGTATGTTTTAGCATTGATGTAATTATTGTAAAAGATAAATTTTATGTAAGTGTTTTTTTACAAGACCTGATTTTTCTAGTTTTAACGGTTTTTTTTTAATTCACCCATTTTTGTGGTGTTATTGTTGAATACCTTTATTCATACAAAATTATTAAGTTGGATATTTTGTGTTAAAAATTTATAAACATATTTGTTTAATCAAAGGATAAGTTTAGATAATGTACTCAACTTTGATATTGAGGAAAAAAATAGATTTCTAAAATTAACACATTATGGAAAAAAAATGGTTGCATTTGATTTGTTTTTACGTGAAAAATAATCATAAATAAAAACAATGTACAAAGGTGATTCAAGTTTTTATACTACTGAGCTAAGAAGGACAACTCAATGAGGTGAGTAGGATTAGTAGTCCCCTAAAAATAATAAGTAATAATTTCCTCACACTTTTTTATATTTACACATATATTATAGTTAAGAGATATGAGAATATCCATAACTAGAACACTCGCTATTATAGTATACACTCTTATAAATTCTAGATTTTTTATTGTTTATATTTGATTATATAATATCAATCACAATTAAAGAAAATCATCCTTATTTATACTCGTAATTGAGTATGGAATTAATTATTTCTTCCTTAAAGTAAAAATATGAATGAGATTCAATTTGATATAAAAAAAATATAAAAGTTTTAATAGATGTAACCATGAGGTTTTATTATTAAATATGAATATACTGACGTGATATTATCATAATTTTCCTTTTATTATCTATATCTAAATATATTTAAACAAAGATGAATAAAAGACCCATCACTTAAGTAGTTGTACATAAAAATTTGATATATGTACCTATATTTACAAGCATGTATAGATAAAATTAAAGAATTTTCTTATAGTAAACTATCAATTTATAACATATCTATACTTAAAAAAAGTAATTTTGAAACACGTATTTTTTATGAAAAAAAAGACTATTTAGTTTTATATATAATTAAGTATAATCAAATAATTCCAAACTATATACCACACCCTTAGGTCTCCCACGTGCCTTGATAATAAGAGTATATCTATTTAGTTCTCTATTTCAATCCATAACAAGTTTCAAGGTTTTTCATTTCCGTCCTCGAGCTTTGAAAAAATAACAAATTATTAAGGAAGAGTTGCCTATTTTAACCTAATGCAGTCCAAGAAATTTGCAAGGTGGCAAAATTAATTTCGAGAATAATTAAAAGGTTGAGTGGCTTAAGAATTGTTGCAAAAAACTAATGAATGCAAGCGAAATTTCCAATGTGATAATTAGAGATAAAAGTTCCTAAAAATTAATATGCAAAAAAGAAAGAAAGTAAAGACTAGACAAAAATTAACTTTGAATCACATTTTCTTCTACTCCACCACTTAATTGAGAAAGATTTAATAAATGACAATAATAATCAGGTTGAATGCCCACTAAAAGTTAGGCAATGGAAGAACTTGTCAAAAGGGATTTTAACAATGAAAATGTGAAAATGATAGTTTGAGTAAAATTTGGACAAAAACAACTTCCAAACGTTTTCTTTGACTCCATCAATTAAAATGAGAAATTTCAATAAATGAAAACAATAATCAATTTGGATGTTCAAGAGATTGGACAAACCACTTAACAACCAGTTGGCCATTCAAATATCACGTTGGATGTCTAATGAAAATTAGGTAATGGAAGAAGCAATCCGAAAATTAATCCTGGAATTAATATGTAAAAGGAAAAAAGTTTGAGAAAAGATTTCGAAGAAAAAAATAACTCTCACTGTTTTTCTCGTTTTTAAAATATATTTTTTAATGATCCAGAACTTTATAAATGACAAATATTTAAATGATGTTTACTTATAATTAAAGTTTAGTTTAATTTAGTGATATCTATTTTCTAACTTTTAGTTTCCAACTAAATTTTTTTCTTAAACTCTTCACTTTACATTTACTTCTGTTATAACCAGATTTTATTTTCCTTTTTTACATTATTCTTAAAAAATACTACAACAATTCTTCAAAATTTATTAGTAACTTAATTTTTTAAACACATAATTTTTCATTAATTTCCATTTTCAAAATAGAAAAATCCTATTATGTTGATCTTCATATAAATTTCGGACAGTGAAAAAAGTATTGAAATAAAAAATTTAATAAAAGTTAAACTTGCAATAAAATATTATTATATTCAAAAATAAAGTTGTGATACAATATTTTATCAATTATTTAAGCGACATTAATTTATTTTACATATTAATTTAAAATTCAAAAATATTTAAATAAAAAATCCAAAAATTAATTGACGACTAGAATTTTTAAATTTCTAATATAATAATACAACATAAATTTTTAAATTATGCAAGGAACTCCTTTAAGTGAATTTATTTTTTCAAAAATTGTATCTTGAAATGCTTTCGAAATGACTTTCTTTTATCATTAAACTTATTTGATTTGATTTTTCTTGTAATTTCATTTTTTTCTTACTTTTAAAAATACTTTTATTATATCTAAGAGGTTGAATGAGTCCATACTTAATCCCAGTTTAAGATCTATTATTTTAAAAATATCAAGACGTAGTCATCCATAACAAATTAAGAATAATACATAATTAAAAATATATTTAGTTATGAAAGTATGAGTCTAAATTTTACATTGAATAAAAAAAGAAAGCTGAGCAACATATAAAAAAAAGACTTACAAACCTAATGCTTTAAGGTTTTGGGTTGAAGGTGGTGTCATTCTCTTGTATGTTTGTCCCTGTTCTCATTCTTGTTTGTCTTTCTGTGACTCTTCCCCCGAATTTTCTCAACAAGTGGTATTAGAGCCAGGTTGTAACCGACTCGACTCAACGAATGAGTACAGTTTGGTCCTGGTATTGAAAGTTTTCCAGATGAAGGCTTCAAGCAAGCGTGTCTCGTTTAAGTGTGTAAACGGTGGTACAAGTGAGGATTGTTTATGAGTGAGGTACTCATGTTTGAAAATGCTTTTGCTCGAAGGGGAAATGAGAAAGTTAAGCAACATATAAGAAATAATATCCACAAACCTAATGCCTTAAGGTTCTAGGTTGAAAGTGGTGTCATTCCTTTATGTGTTTGGCCATGTTCTCATTCTTGTTTGTCTTCCCATGTCTCTCCCCTTGAATTTTCTCAGCAAATCTAAAATAAAATATAAATAAATATCATTTTTAACATATTTTTGGATAAAATTTAATTATTCAATAATGTCTTAATAGAGTGATACAATGTTAATAATAAAAACATGTCAAATAATAATAATTTAACATTTACACACATAATCTGAATAATTAATTATAGTTATCACCACACTAGTAGAAAAAACACATATTACAACAGGATTAAATGTCGATTAAAACGTAATCGATGTAAACAAAAATACAATAACATTTTTGAAATTATGTGAAGAGATATTACATCGGTTACTGATGAACCCATGTAATACACGCCATTCTACATCGATTGACACTTCTAATCGATGTAGAAAAGATTGAAAAGATAAAAATTTAAAATTTGGTTTGGCACTGAACCTATTACATCGGTTGGAGCCTCAACCGATGTAATAGACACTTTCTACATCGATTGTAGGTAACAACTGATGTAGTATCTAATACCTATTATATCGATTGAGGTTCGCAACCGATGTAATATTCTCAAGCATGTGAAAAAAAGTTTAATTTTTGAGTGAACACCCATAGATTTATTAACTTAATATTTTTAATGCTTTGATTATTTGTCTTTATTTCTCACGCCGTTGAGTCTCTAGTGCATTCTTTACTCTTTACACTCATGCTCATTTGGTTGGTTCTTTCGTTATCTTCATCTAGTTTTTTTCAGCATTTTTGACATAGATGGTCTGCTAACTTTTTTTACGGTACAGGTTTTTTAAGGATGTTATACACTTAATGCGTGAGCTTTTCTCTATCGTGAATGGTTGGATCGAGATCTCTTACCGCTTCTCTTTTAAAGAGGTTAACAATTTTGTAAAATTCATTAAAAATAGTTATAAATCTGTCTTTGACCCAAAATTTTTAACAGCAACTTAATTTAGTATATATTTGATGGTAGATTTCTTACATTGTATAAATTTATCATATATTTTGAGTTACAAAAAATTAGGACGATAAAACTTCAAACAACCACAACTTTTGATCGAGAGTTCGGATTGAGACGTTCAAAAAATGAAAATTGCTCGAAATGGCGTAATAAAGCTCGTGGGCAATCCCATACAATTTACAATCAACACACAGTCACGTTTTATAAAACTAACAAGATTAGTTTTAATTTTTAAAAACATATTACTACATTTTAAGAATTGTTTTATTAATATTAACATAAAATAAATAAACTAAAAAGTAATTAACCCCGATAATAATTACAGATTCGTAACCTCCTTTATGAACATAACAAAGAACGTCGTCACATGGTGGCATATTAAAAGAGGAGATTCTTCCTCATTAAAAAATATTTAGATCAACCACATTTCTACCTTAACGAGATACCCAACAGCTTTCATGTGGAACTCACTAATTTTATTTTATTTTTGATAATAATATTTTTTCATTAACGCCATTTTCAACTCTTTGGATCTCAAATATATACAGAAACCGATAAGGATATTGTTGACTTTCTTGAATTCAAAAAATTTCTATTAATTAATAAACTAACAGTGTGGTAATAATTTTTTATTTCAAAAATTTGTTTAATGACATTGTTGAGTTACATTTTGGAGTAAGTTTATCCGAACAGATTGGAATTGTACTGAAAACAGATATTGGGGATAAGTTTAATGAGGAAAAGAAGTGTTTGTTGGAAGATGGTGATAAAATATGAAATTGAAAAAAGGGGTAGTGTATTGACAGACATGTAGCTAACAATCCTAATATTCAAAAGGAGATTAGTTTATATAGCCCACCTAACAAACTTGTTTTAAATATGAAAGCCAGCCAAACATTTATCAATATTGCCAAATAAAAAATTCCATGGAGTTCATTTCTCCAAGTAGGCCAGCCAGCAAATGAAGGTCTCTTTCCACCTTATGCACAAAAGTTCACGATCTAGTACTAACAAATATCGGACTTTAATTAATGCAATGCATTGATAATTGAGACAAAACTTTTGAATATTAGCAAAGACTCTAATATTCAAAGCATAAGACCTTCCCTTCACCTCTTTTGCTCTTTTCTTATGGTTCTATACCAAAGAATATTATTACTAATAACTAATCTATATTACTCTTCGTTGTCTTTTAGGCCTTGGTGTTCCCCTTGGACAGGCTAGAATGCAAAACTTTTTGGTCTCTGAAAAAGAAAAGAAAATTGTGATGTGCTTGGAATTTGGGAGATAAGGCGAGTGACAAAGACTTTGATATCTTATTTCCACGCTAACATTAACGAAGGCCTTATCTAGACTAAGCAATTTCAAAAGCACGAGACACAAATTGACAACCTTCATCATTTGTAGTTATCGTTAAGTTGAACAAAGGATTAAAATAAGCAGCGTGATGAAGTGCAACATGATCTGCTTCGCTTTTTATTTCTAATAGGGCGCATGGATAAGTGGATAACTAATATTCTATAACCTAATATTCTAATTCATCTTTCTTTGTACCGTCCTTCGTGCCCAACAAAAAGAAAACATCTCAATCATTTTACAAAGTGCATCTCAATCACTATACTATCCTAATGTATCATACATTTATTGCCCCTTCCTTCCAGAAAAAGGGGAAATTTTGCAGTAAGTGTGAACTGTTTCATGATAGTATAAAATTACTAAATAATTCAGTGCGTCAAATTTTGATTGCACGAGATTTTATCATCAAGAAAGTTCGAGCCAAGGGATGTGGTTTCGAGTATGACTCGCTTTTTCAATCAATCTGGTACTATGTTTTACATTTTTAATTCTTTATACGTTTCGTTCCTTTGACGAGTACATAGATCACTTAATGTTTTAAAAAAATATTGTCGCCAAGCCTAATGTCTCGCATGGTACCTGTAATGATATTATATTACTTGTGACCCTTTGAATATTCGGTGATTGCTAATTTCATTCTAAAAATTTACGAAATTTACCAAATATTAATAAATAATCCGTGTTTTACGACTAACCTGAGTATTTGAGTTTTTGAATTAGCAAAAATAAAACAAGTAACAGAATAGTGTCACGTCAGAACTGGAAAATGCGTTGCTTATTTTGACTAACTTCCTAGAGCAAAACTAGCAACTTTCTATGGAATTGATGGACAGGTTCCTCGTTATTTCCGGTTGTGAGAACAAAAAGTTAATGCATATAGGGTGTTCAGATTATTATGATGACATTACATTCTTATCCAATACGCGCATTTTTGTCTGAAAGGGACCCAACTCTGTTTAAAATTTAAAAACTCAATAATTGATCTTAGTGGAGGAAACCTTTCGAGGTTTGCAACAAATCAAACCGGAAGGAACAATATCTTGAATTTTTCGTGATTTATTCTTCTCTAAAAGCAACATTGTTTGGTGAAAACGTTTTTCCAATAAAGTTGTTACGAAGTTAATAATCAATTATGAATAAATTTTACCAAATACCTCTCGGTCTTTTCTGTTATTTAGAATTACTCTTCTCCAACGATGCTTTAACTGTGTCATTAAGGTTGTGTTTGGTTGAACTGATTTGAAAGGATTTACTATTCATGAAGATGGATTTGAGGAGATGAAGGTTGTTTGGCTGACCTGATTTGGGAGGATGGATGAGGAGAGATTTGCAGGATTTGATCTTCGCTCATCTGAAGAGATTTGCAGGAATTTGAAAGGATGAAGATCCAAATTACGAAATAGCCCTTGTAAATGAAGTGGAAATTACGAAATACCCTTGACTTTGGAAATTACAAAACACTCCTTTAAGTGAGTTTAGGGTTTGTAACAATATATATGATTTATACTTAATTCTTCAAATAATTGATTTCAATAATTATATTTTTTTTTTCATTTATAATAATTTTCTTTTTACCAAAACAGCTATAATATAATTAATCTTCCTTCAATTTACCCATACTCAATACAATCTATCCATTCATAATTATATTATTACCTAAAATAATTAAATCACTAAAAATTGTTTACTTTATAAAAGAAATAATAAAAGTATATTATAAATATTATATTGTTTTCTATTTATTCTTCTTTTTTATTTTTTATCGATCAAAATATGTTTACTTAATGTTTAATTGAAGTAAATCAGAAAAAAAAAATTGTCTCCTTATTTGATTCAATATATATGATGAAATTGAGGAGAAAAGATATTATTTAAAATATTTTTTATTCGTTTTAAAAACAGTTTTATTATCTTTTAAATATAAAATTATTAACACACAAAAATAAGGATGTTCACGGATTGGATTAATTAAAATCATTATCAACCTACTAAAAAATATCCAGTTAGTTAATTCAGTTTCTATAACTTTTATATTAAAATCAATTTAATCTAATTCATTTTAATTTTTTACCATCTTATATCACAAGGGTTAATTAGTAATTTCAGAAATATATAATTAAAAAAATAAAAACAAATCTATAACATCTATCAAATCAATCCCAAACTTTGATAATCAATCCCCTCAAATCCCTTCAAATCTTACCATCCATCCATTAATCCAAACAACCATCTCATCCACACATAATCTACTCAAATCCCTTCAAATTCATTCTCTCAAATCCACTCCCCCAACCAAACAAACAAAGCCTAAAGTACCAAAACGAAAACGAGATCGAATGGGCTTCTTTGACTTTGAAAAGTTGAAATTGATAGTTTTAGGTCCATTGGGCGATGAAACGAAAGATAATTTGAATTACCTGACTACATTGTGTAGTTTTGGACAATTAATTTTAACTCCAACTTTTTTTGGTTTTTTAGACGGTTATATCCAATTACAGCCCTTACAAAATTGTGTTTTTCAGTAATTAATTCAGAAATTCTTTTGAAGACAGCTTTGAATTTTTAAGACATAATACTTTGACTGATGTCAACTTGAGCTAGTTAGAATGAATTGATTGATTTGAACACATTCTTGCAACTTCTTTGGAAATATAAAGCGCTAACTTATTCTCAGATAATTATAACTGAACAGTGGTTGAGAATAAACAGTTATGTTCAAAAGCCTTTCTCAAAGCAGTATAGTATACGGATAAAAGAAAAAAAAAACAGTATAGTATGGTTCTGACACGATATGTAACTGGCAATTTAAAAAGATGAGATGCATTATTCATGGAAAAACCCTCGTTCACGCTTGATCAAAGAATATCATGTTCTCGTTCATCTTATTAATGAGTATAAGTAGTATAAAAATTCAGCAGTGCTGCAGTAGCACAGCATGGTTCTGCCAGGATCTGACTCTCAAGATATTGAAAATCTTTGGTTGCGTTTGATATCCTATACCTCTTTTCAGAGTTGGGAATTCAAAATATCTCACGCTCCACTATATAGCCTTTTGGTGCAGCAGACAGAATAGGGGATTGATGATCCTAATATCTTGATTATAGTCTCTCTTATATAAACTCAAAGCTACTTGCAGAGTTTTGGTAGTTATGGGGTCATCAAACTGATGTAACTAAAACTGGATGCACCTGACTTCGTTTTATTTTAATTAATTTTGAGATCATATAAGGGAGCTGTGTCCGTGGCATCACTTAGACTTGCAGCTGTCTAACAACTGAATGGTATCCTATGTAAGAAAAAGAAAATGTGCCATGTATTTAACAATAAATGCTGAAGACCAGGGAAAAAATCAGTACACAAGTTGGTTAGCAGTTTAATTCTTTAGTATAATCATATGTTGCATACCCTTACCAGGTAACAACGAAAATTGAATAGCGAAAATGTGAAAAAAACATCGTTGGCGTACTTATAAGTTTAAAGATATAAACTTAAAAGATATAATTACAAAGAATGTGAGAAAGAATTCTGAAGTTCTTCATATGTATCCATGGACCTCTTGGAAGAAGTCTACCGCACAAAAAAACCAACAATTGCATCTAAGTAGTCTTGCAGCTGAAAAGAGAAGAAAAGAAGTTTAAACATCAAAACACCAAATAATAATTGTCGAGTCAAATGAATTTAATAAATCCATATATCAAATATCTCCCATTTTGAAAAGGATAAAACTTCATTTAAGCGAAAAATTGACAAGTGGGCATCTTTTAAAAATCTGAAACATATTTTTCATGGAGGCTATTTTTGTTGGAAAAACCATCTAAATGTTATTTGTTTGATTTGAGAACTTCATGGTGGAGATATAAGAAATTTGATCCAATTTTTGTCTTTGAACTTAGTAGGTTAAAAATGCACTTAAACTGAATTAGGTAGAATACACCCTTACCAGCTCATACTAGAGACTAACTCACTTTAGAAGGAAGGCCCTTAGGTGTATGTGACACGTATATGCATGTGTTTATTTGAGCTCATGTATTTTCTTGATGACACAAGCACATGTTAAAAGAAACATTTCCAAATTTCACCTGAGTCAGAATACTTTTTCCAGTTTGACCTTCAATAACTAGGCCAGCCGTGAGACCGATCATTGCCCATGCTCCATTTATTGCCTCAATTTGGCGTCTTCTCTACAATCACAACATTAAGTTGGCCAAATTTTTAGTGAAGAGAAACAGAGTTTCATTAGAGCGTACACAGTTTCCTTCTGTCCAAACTGACAATTATGAGTAAGGAAAATGACTTTCAAACTTTTTATATGCTTGTATACTAAATAACTTTTTATATGTGACAATATGTGATTTGAGTTCTGTCACAGGACTGCTTTCACCTTGAGTTTCTCTTTTGCTTTAATTCTTTCCATTTGTTTGGCAGCCAATCGCTTGGCTTCGACAGGATCAACCATGACCGCATCATCCTTTCCTGACGCTACCTGTATAATTATCATTATATATTATAAGACTTGCAGACCTTATTAAATCGATACAAAGTGAAGTGTCAAATATAGAAGGGGTACAGAAGTAGCAAAAAAAGAAATCTAACTGGAATCATATGACTCATTAACCTAAGCTAAATATTCAAAAGAAACATGGGTTTAGCAAGAAGTGGATGTAACTAATAATTAGTTTATTGCATTAAAAGGAAAAAAGAACCAAAAAAGTGTACTGAAAATCATAAATCCCCAATTTATAGTAACTAGTTTAGACAATGGAGTAATTTCCACAATTAAACAGTTCAGGATAAAGCTCAAGAATATCATGTCACAAGAAGATTCCATCCTTTATTTCCTCACAGAAAGCCAAAGAAAGCAATGAAGCCAGAATTCGATCATACACATGTAACTGGTAATGAATTTTCCTATTAAACAACATTGAAACACAGGTATATAAAAAAGAACATCGGATATTGTCAAGTGAAGTAAATACATCATATTAAGATTTAGCAATGTCTTCAATATAAGAATAATGTTTTGTTATGTATTCTTCAACATGAACTGACTATATGTGCCATAAAACAGGTATACTAAGAAGTCATCACGTATTATACTAAGAAGTCATCATGCATTATTTTGTATATGTAATGTAGGTTTTCCTTCACTGATACCTATAACTCCCGCAGATTTCACAAATGTGTCATTCCCCAAAGTTATATGACTTTCTACCTGTTGCATTCCTTGTCATGCCTGTTGAATTTTCAATTTTCTACTTCGGCATTGTATTTTTACGTCAGTACAAACTATAAGATAGATTCATTGAAAACAGTACACACAAGAAATGCACAAAAAGCAAAACAAATTAATAACAATTTGAGAAGACCATACCTATAACTTGAAAGTTCCAACCAATATTACATAAACTAAAAATTAAAAAAGAAGCATCCCATCTAAACAGTTTTACAAGTCATTTTCAACCAACAATGAACAAGGAATCTTCACTTGATGCATAATTAGAATTTACCAGGACTCGAACCGCTTGACCTCCAGTTCTATTGGCAACTATGCTTACATCTTGCTCTTTAATCTGTCCAAACCTAAAAAAGGAGTATAATGTCGTTAAACATCAATTGAAAAACAAGGTTCTTACTCCATATGTTTGTTGTGCAGATTCCCTTTCGAGACGGTAAAAATCCAACAATTACCTGTTAGAATAGGTCAATCTCAGCCTACATGAAGATAAATTCTCTCTTCCTCTGCATAATTTTTTAAACCATATCAAATCATTTAATGTTACGCATAAAGTTAATGAAATCTCTAAATCAACTTTCAGTTCAATCAGTGCGAATTCTCCAAATCCTATACAGTGTTCTTTGAACCTCAAAATAAAATAGTCAGTTTCATTTACAAGTGGATTCTTGTTATAAAACTTGCGCAAATAAATCAAAGATAAAGATCAATCATGGATAAGTTAGTAAAATGATAATACAATTCCTAATAGAATACAAAACCAAAAGCAACTATGGAGTATAATCTAAGTTCTGTCCTTAAATCAACTGTTGCTAAACTAAACACTTGGAAAGTCTTAATTCCTAATACTTTCCATCCGATTAAACAATTTGTTTTCATAACCTCATCGGCATAAACGAGAAGCAAGTAAGATCGTTGTTCGAGAAACATAAAGTCGACACAAACTACTACGATTGAAGGTGCAGTGAGCGAATTTGATTACAGCGAGAGTAAACAGGGAAAGAAAATGAGGAAGAGAAGTGAACTTACTTGAGAGAAGAGGGAGAGCGGTTGGGAGCGTGAAAAGAGAGAAAGTCAGGGTTGGATGACGGTAGAATGGTGGCCATTGCCCTCCCGTACCCCCTAGCAACACATTCTCTTTATCCACCTTTTCTTCGCACATCCCAAACTTAATAATTAATATATACATTTCATAAAATAAAAAACATATTATTCATTTTCAATATTTTTTTCATAAGATAAACCATTCTAATTCTTATAATAAGATTAAAATTAAAAAATTAAAATTAAAAACCAATTAAAAAATTACTTCCATTTCTTCTATTTATTCCACATTTCTATTTTCTTTTATGATTGTAGATCCTCTGATACTTATTTTATGTTGTAAAAACAATTCTACTTTTCCTATATTCCTTACAACTTCAATCCATTCATACAAATATGCAATTATCAAAAAACGAAAATCAACATAATAAATAAAAAATAAGATAAAATTTTATCTTAACTTTCTACTTATCTGAAAATAGATTTACAAATTTATATACATATGATATTTACATAATTTATTATATTAAAATCATAATTAATTATGTATTTCAACATGATTAATTATATTGTAATACATAATCAATTATATCAAAAATCACAATGAATGATGTGTATAAATATTTTATTATTTTTTTAAGTATACGTATTCTATCATTATTATTTTAATAATTATACTATTAATATTAATTTGTATAAGGTTTTATATTATAATAATTAAATTAATAAATAATTTAATTTAATATATTAATTTATTATTATCAATAAGTGTTTCTATATCATAAAAAATTAAACTACAAATAAATATTTTCATATTTATTATATATATTGTAATAAATACTAATTAAAATGAAAATATTATAATAATAAATAAAATAAAACTAATTAATTTAAAATTTCATATTTTATTAAGTAATAGATTTTAGTTTACTTTTATTTTGAAATAGAAATTTTTTATTTATTAAGATTTACTAACAAACTTTTTATTTTAAAAATTATTTTAATTCTCGTTTATATTTTAAAATTTTTTATGTCAAATTATTTTTAAAATTTAATTTTAAAAATTTATTTTTAAATATTTACCAAAAATTTATTGTATTATATCAATCACATCTTGTAAAAACTTTCAACTCAATTTTCGCTTTTTTTTCTCAACTCAAACAATATTTTTCACTATCTTTATCTTTATTTTTTTTCCTTTTTTACTCTCATCTAATCCAAACAAAATATTATGACACGTTTGGATATTTAACATATAAAAGAAGTGAATATTTAACATAGAAAATGAGTGAATATTTATATAATGCGAAATAAATTGATCTTAAAAACCAAAATATATATATATATATATATATATATATATATATATATATATATATATATATATATATATATATAAAAAATAAAAATATATCTTATTATTATTTATAAAAAAATTCATTATTGACATGTGTTAGTTAACACATAGTTTCCGCAAATATTTTATTTAAAGTTAATATAATTCATAATCCTTACAAACTTTTTATCTTATATTTGATTTAACTTTAACATCTTCCGAACGATACATTACAAAAAATACGTCTACTACAAATTAATATTTAACTCGTGATTTAAATCTATTAACTCATAATATTTTATAGGCAGCTAGGATAATTCCTTACATGTTCACGAATATTCATCAAAAACCTTTATCAATATTTTAAAATTAAAATTTAGATTTAGAATTAGTGAGACATATATTTTTTTTGGTTATTAACTTCAATACTAAACTCAACTCCAATCACATCAATTAGCACTTAAATAATTGTCACTCAAATCAATTTAACACAATCCATTTTAAATTACAAGCATTAAATAAAACATTTAAAATATATTCATATATAATGACGTTGCATTAGCTACGGGCATTAATTTTACATGAAATTGGATGAGATGTTTGAACAATGGAGTTGTTGGTGAATGACATACATTAATACTTTGATTCAAAAAGACAACTAAGATAAGGATTAAGTTGAAGCAAAATGCGTGAAGGAATGGAGCAAATCCAGCAAGATTTATGGGTAAAAGTCGTGGAATAATGTAATTAGAAGATATGAGGTCAACTTCCAATAGAATCCCTAGGCTAATCTTTTAAGAGAAGCTAACAAAGATGAAGCTCAAAAACCAAATGTGCTAGAAAATTTCAATAGCATAACACTAGTTCAATTCAAGTTTAAGATTTACAACATTTTACACTTTATTTATAGAGTACATTCTCATTCTAGTTTCTAGAGCAACTCTCTAACCCTAGCTTCTATGACAAACTTTTAATCCTAACTTCTATTACAAACTTCTCAATCCTAGCTTACATTTCAAAATTCTCACAAGGTGATGACAAGTGGTACAAGGAGAAAACTTCTCTTATATCCTAACTTGGACCACCAACATTATTTTTGGACTTCAAGCTCATATATTACATGGCCCAAAATACAATATCAAAATATATTCTACTTGGTCTAAATACAAAGCCTAAATTATTCTAAAATATTCTAAACAATTTATACAAATTAGAAAATTTTTCTTTGATACTCCATGTTCTCCAAAGTGATATCTCTATGATTGGATCCAAGTGGACTCAATCTTCTAGACAACTTTTAATCTACCGTCTAGCTCTCTATCCTCTTGATTATTTGACTAGGGTGACTAAGACATATTTCATCAATATATTTATTTAATCAAATTAGAATTATAAATATTAAAGTCATTTAAATAACATAAGCATATAATTTAGTCTGCTAAAATACATTATCTGGTTTTGAGATCTACGTAGCAAATTATAAAAAAGTTTACAATTTCAAAATTTTATACGAAAACACATTAGCACCAATTTAACTTTCAAAACAAGTATCTAATATCAATTTCATACTTTCAGCAAACTTCAAACATTATACATCAACGTATTAACTAATAATTTGCATTTACTTCAATTGAAACTAACCAATTTTCCATTTACTTCACATCATTCAAAATAAGTATAAAAAAATTCTTCAATTACTTAAAATGATCCAAAATACTTTATTCATATACTTATAATTTACTCAAATTCTAGATTGAGATGTGATACTTACAGTATCTATGAGAATTGCATATGTTATAATTTATTCAAAGTCTTGCAGATCTGGTATTTACCGCATCTTTGAGAATGACATATTCATGACCGCAGTGACTCCGACAGACGTAGCTTATATCTACATACCAATCCATACTAAGAAAGTAGTACTTCAATAGCAAATCAAAGTCCTTTTGTTCCTAAAATTAGCCGTGTAGATTATTATTCCTCTGTATATATGTATGATGTGTTTCAGTATCTGCCCTGAATTTACCAAGAACAATCTTTCAACAAAAATAAAGCTTCCTACCCTTAGGAGTGCGTTGTCTTCGAACGGGTTGATAGACAAAAATGGCAGCAGAACCAAGTTGTCTGTCGTGACTAAAACTTCTTCGTCAAACAAAGGTGAGAAAGCACCACATTACCAATTGATTTCGGATAGACCACTGGTTGCACACGTTTCCAAAGAGACAAACTAATCTGACAAAAGATGGTTTATCAGTTAAGAAAGTAAGAAAATAGAGTAATTTTTCGTTGATAGATTGTTAAACAAAGTGTTAATTAAGAAAATCAATACAATTAAGGAAGCAAAATAAAAAGATTTTATAATTCGTGATAAGTGTTTTTTAGGAAGTAATTTTAAGACAGAAGTATATCTCTTAAATTTTAAGTTTTCTTTATACAGATTTCTTAAATTACAAGTTAAATTTCATAATATTTAAATATGTTGATTTGGGCAAGTTTAGTCGGCTTGACTCTGCTATGCGTAGATTAAATATTAATACAGTTCAAGTTGACAAGTTACGTTTAGTTCGAGACCATGCATTTGCAAATAATTAGAACCCAACGCACTCTTTAAACAGGTATAGCGTGTTTAAAATTAAAAATTTAAGTATGATTTGCTACGATTTTATGTTAAGATTTGACTAATCTATTTAAAAATAAAAAATGCTGTTAGACAAGATAAGACCACATTACTTTTTTTTTAACTGGTCTAGGCGATGTTTTATATAAGTAAAGTCTAACATGTTTATTTAATATCAATTTGTTTTAAGATATAATCTAACTTTTATTAATAACTTATTTTATAAAAATACCTTTAAATAAGACATAAATCTATCTTTTATGTTGAATATTTAGGTAAGTATACTAAACATTTTTAAAAGTTAAAGCAATATATAATTTTGATATATTGTAACAAATTAATAAGTAATAAATATGGAGATCCATAAATTAATAAAAGTAATATAATTAGGAAGATATATAATATTTTTCTATTTTAGTGAAAAATTTATATAAATAGAAAATTTAGTTAATTAGGTTTCATTTTAATTAGGCCGTTATCTCTATAAAATATATATATATATATATATATATATATTTAGGTTTTTCTCTTCTATGAAATCAGGGCTCCTACTGTCATTAAATTGACAATAAAGACTGTCATTAAATTGGTAGTGGCAATTAGAGGAAGATTTATCTTTAATTTATGTTATTTTTTATGAGTCAGTTTTAAAATATTTCTAATTACTCTAGTATAAATGCTTGCATGTACCATTTACAACTTCAAAATAAGTATAAGATTTTATTAATGTGTTAAGATAGTTTATCATAATTTTATATTACAAGTTAGATAATTTTATATTACAAATTAGATCATTTTTGTAATTTGTAGGTTTCGATAATACTTAAGTGACGTATATTTATACCTGACAAGGGAAGCTATCTTGTATGTTATTTTTTACTTTTAATTTGAATCTTATTTTAGGAGACATGAACTAAGGTGATGTGGTTATCAACGTTCAATCTCTTTATAAGTCTAAATTGGTTATTAATAGTTGGAATAAATTTGATTGTTTGATTTAGCTTTATTTTGATAACATTGTTAAGATATGGTATTGTGAAGTAGGTGGGTTTGTTTTAAGAAATTTAAGGTTGAATATTTTCATCTATAGTTGTATGTGATTGATAAGATATATTTCCACCCTAAACCTTGTCAAGAAATAAGAACATTTTATCCACCCTTTATAAAACCTCAATCTATGAACATTTCTTTAGCAACCTTTCCATGATAAATAGTCCAATGCACTACTCATTTAAGAATTAAAATATTTAATAATGCAATTGTTAACAAATTTAAAATTACATTAAAATCGCATTTAAATTTTTAAGAGTCGTTAAGAAGATATTTATAGAAACAACTTACTGCTCATAAATAATCATTTGTTGCAGGTGCAACCGGAATCCAGTTCAAGTCATACTTCAAACCTTATGTTTATAATTTTTTGAAAGTATTATAATGATTTAAAAAATATATTAGGCATTATACCCTAATTATATACATATTTTTAAACAATCAATAAAACCAAAGAATTTGTGTTGGCTTCCATTATTTATCGGTGTACTCCACCATAAACGTAATTCCTCCTTATCTGCTTTTAAGACCAAAACAAAACTCCCTCGGTAAAATATTCATTCCTTCCACCACCATCTACATATTATTTTTCAAGATTACTTAAAAGATATCAAAGTATGAATAAAGAAGCAGAACAAATCAAGTAAAGAAAATCACAGAAGAATACAATGGCTACACATGATCAAATCCTATTCAAAATCTTCGCACTATATGTATATTACTTTATAGTATAGAATTGTACATGAAAAAAATAGTATTAAATACCAAGAATGAGGTTGGATTAGATTACTTCACATTACGTTACAGATAGTTGCAGTTGCTCTGGTTGGGGTTCCCTAATTGGATGGCGTTTTCTACAATCACAGTAAAAGACGGTCATAATCACGTAACTCCACAGCACTAACAAACCGTACCAAACTATAACATTGGCTTTATCCTCAACCCTGATCCAATTCTCACCCTCCAACAACCGCTCCACCTTCGACCCGATCAGGCTCGACCCCAGTACGAACAGACCCGACAGGGCCCACCCGCATGCCCGGCTCCCCTCCATCAGAGCGGATCCGACCCGAATGGCGTCCCAGCCGAACCTCTCTTCGGCGACGGAGACCACGAGGGCAACGCTCATGACGGCCATGAGGTAGACCTCGAGGGCGGACCCGGAGGCGAGGAGGAGGAGCCTGGCGGAGGAGGAGGAGGCGAGGGCAGCGAGGAAGCGCGGGAGGGGGGAGAAGGCGAAGAGGATGGCGTAGACGAAGAGGGTGGTGGCGAAGAGGCGGAGGGCCGCGGAGAGGAGGGAGGGGGTGGCGTTGGCGTGGAGGGCGAGGCGGGTGGAGTGGACGGCGGAGAGGGCGGCGGCGACGGAGAGGAGGTAGGAGGGGAGGGAGAAGAGGGCCTTGATGCGGAGGAGGGAAAGGGCGTCTTCGCGGGACTGGAGCCACACGTGTCGGGCCTCGAAGCGTGTGGGGGCGAAGCGTGCGAGGGCCTTTAGATGGTGAATTTGTTGGGTGAGGGAGTGGATGGAGATGGATTGGGAGATTAGGAGCGTGGAGAGAGGGAGCGTGGTGAGAAGCATAATTGATAAGAAAACCAGTTTGTTGCAGGCTATAATCTTTATGGAGTCCATTACCATCTTCACTGCCGAAACGCACCACCACGCGCCACCACACTCCATTCTTCTCTCACTGTCACTCTACTCTACTGCTGCTCTTTGATCATCAAATCAAACCCTTCCAATTTTTTCTCTGTCCTCCCCAATCCTTGCTTCAAAGTTACGTCATCAATATCCTTCTAAAACTTACTAAAATAAATTTAAAAAAAAAAACTGTTAATAAATTGCTTGGAAAAAAAATACTGTACTTTAATCCTGTGCGGTTTCCGTATAAAATTGTTCTACAGGTTATTGTATATTTTTTATTCAAAAAGATATCAAAATAAAATAAAATAATAAAATTCTTATATAATTTTCGTACTTTCAAATAAAACTATGATTGTTAGGTAATATAAAGGAATCAGTAAAAAGTTCTTAAAACAAATTAATCAGATTTTTAAAATGTGATATCAAGTATCAAATTCTCTCGTGATAAATAAAAAATTAAATTAATTGTGTCAACTTACAGTTAAATCATGGTTTTTTAGTCTGTCTATTTTTAAATAAAAAAATTATTTTATGAAAACTGATTATATTAAATATAAATTATGAATTTTACTTAATAATAAATATTTAATTTAATAGTTAATAGTAAAATTAAAATAATTAATTAATATTAAAGTCAATTTCACATATATGACCTATCCAATAAAAAATTTTATTCACATTTTGTGTCTGATGTCATTATTCTAACGTTCCTTATGTTAGTGTTAGACCCTTTCAATTGACTTCCTCTTACGTTAGATAATCATCTCCTCTACCAAAAAAAATAAAATAAATAAACAAACGTTTACTCGTTCTAGTATTTGGACTTTCATACTCCTAAAATAAAAATAAATTACATTTTCGAACAAAACTTTTTATCCATACAAGGAGGTCTTTGGCATATAGATGCAACTGTACACAAATACAATACATATGCGTATAAATATAAATTACCTTTATATTATCAAATTCAATGGAAAAATATGCATAACATGATCATTCTCTCATCAATTTACTCAATTTTTTTTTAATATTATTTTTCTTTTTTCTAGAATGGTTTTTTAACACACAATTTCACAATTAACAAAAAATATTTTTTAACCAGTTCAAACTAATTTTTTTCTTGAAAAAAAAAACTATTTTTCTTCTATTTTCTATATGCATGATTTATGGTTTTTAACGGGATTTTATTTTAGGACGGTTTAAATCCAGTTAAATACATCACTTATGTCGGTAAAGAATTCGTGGCAAACAGTTTTTAGCAATTTTTTTTACCGTTCAATACTTTCAATTTATTATTTTTTATGTTTAAATTAAATTTCATTACTCATAATAAATTATCAATAATTTAAATAATATTATATTTAAATTTAAACCTTTAAATGCACTTCTTTGGCACATTTGTTTTAATTATAGCATAAGTTAAATACTGAAAATTATTTATGGTTTTCAAGTTTTTGTTGTGATATATATATAAGGAGATAGAGATTGCTAATATATTTTAAGTTGTAGACGAAACTACGGACATAAAAAAAACTATGACTTCCTATAAATTTAATTTAGAAGGTATTATAGTAACTTAATTTTACTTGTAAAAATATACTCAGTCCGCGTTCTATCTCTCAGGTTAGTCTAATCCAAAATTTGCAAACTTTGCATTCATCTTCATGTAAACCACCATAGAATGATAGAACCACGTCTACTAAGTAATCACCTCTGCATTTTACAAAATAAAGCACAATAAACCTAACTTACAAATTGAAATCATCTGCCGTTCCTTCAGCACTGAACTTTTGAGCAAACATCGGATGCCATTGTTCATTAACTAAAAGAACGAGAGTGAAAATCTATTCTTTTTAAGACAATGGAAATTGTTATACATCTTTCGGGGAAAAAAAATTATATTGTCTTCATTCACTCTTATTTTTATTTTTTTGGAAAGGCAAGAAATAATACTGTCCAAAAATCAGCATAACACAAATAGTGTTGCAACTAGTAAAATTCTAATAGAAATGATTAATCAAGTCATTATTGTTTTTTTTTTTCGTCAATATATGCGTGGCAAGGATTGTTTTACAAAGCAAAACTTGGTTCCGTGACTACAGAAGTCGTGTCAACAAACTCAATGTAACGAATTCTCTGTTACATGCGAAAAGCACCGACAAGGAAAGATATAAGATGAGTGAACGAAACCTCGTTAATTTGGAAGAGAAGATAAAAATCGCAAATGAAGAATAATTCTCGTTCGTTAATAAAAATTTCACACAAATAAGAGAAATGCACGAAAAGTTTATTGTTTGTTAAGAAAATTATTATTGATTATGTTGTAAATAATTTTAAAAAATCTATATATTTTTACATTAAACAATTTTAAACTCTTAAAATTACAATTTTAACTTTTTTAATAGTTGACACATGTAATCGTTTGCATTTCACAATATACAATTTGGTGTTTACCTAATATTTTAAAAGTTATTTGTTTTAAAAAATTACCTTTTACAGAATACATTTTGAACTATTAAGATTTAAATTAACAGTCCAATACATACACTTACATTTGCTTTAATCATGATTTAATATTTTATTTAAAGTTTTACATTCTATTAAGAATTATTTTTTAGTCATTTTTAGCTAGTATTATTCAATTATTTGTGTTATTGAGTTTGGAAATCAATTCAAAATAATAATAATAATTTATTAAAACAAAAAAAGTTATATATGACTTTTTGTGCTGCAGCATTTCTACACCCCCCACATTAAGTTAACGAACCTAAACAAAGTAAGCATATTCCTGCGAACCAAGTATATTCCTGTTGGGTCATGATGCACGTAGAGAGTAAGACAGTGACAGAATTTAGCTGGCTAAAAAATAAAGATTAAAAACAAACAGCATAAATAAAAAAATAAAATAAAATACAATTAGACCAGTTAACAATTTCTACCTTTTTGTTAACAATGATAGATGGAGAACCAGATTTTAAGCGTATGTACAAGTAGTTTGCGTTCATAAAACAAGGAAAGCACCATTGCAACTATCTCCACACAGCATAACTTCAGATTTACTACGTGAATGCAGTGAGGCATCTATACAAGTCTATCAATGAAGAAAATTAGTTTTCTTTAGATATTAGTCCTGATTAACCTAGTATCATTTTTCTTTTCTCAATTTATTCCTTCTACATTTTCATTTCCACTACTTTTTTCCACACAACAAACATAGATTTTAAGGAGCCAACAACCATCTAGAAAATCAACGATGTCTTGTGCGAGTTCTCTGGTGAGCTATCAGCAATGCTTGTGTCCAAGACCACACAACCAATAAAACTGCCGAATAGATGGTACCAATACTCTATGTATCGCAGGATTTTCTCCACCATTAATAATTAATAATACTCCAATGACAAATGTTTTATGAATGCAGACATCACCTCGCATCTAAAGTATATAAGGGGATCACACTACAGAAAATAAAATAAAACCAATTACTGATATAGGGTGAAGATTACATACACGTGTTGTTTAATGTAATAGCTACTAAAACAAACCACTGATAACTTATAAAAATGTAGCAAAACGCAGAAGGATTTAATGAACTTCACATTCTTTTCAAATATTCACACACACACACACAATCGCCGCCAACCAACCAGCCAAAATAACGAAAGCAAGAAAGACCTAGAATCACCCTCCTCAAGCCAGCAATGTATGTCATCTTCCAATTAATCACCATCCAGAGACCAGGGGATATTTTATCTACCATACCAATAATTACATGATCTTTTGTTGTGGTTGAGTAAATAAAGTTTCCATTGTCAGCAAAATCACGATTTCATCACATAGCCCCATCCATCCAGCATAAAAATTCCAGGACAAAATCCAATTACCCCTTGTAGTTCTTTAAAATTTCACACTATACCCTTGCTTTATCAAAGCCTGTGATAATTTTCTCTTAATTGTATGAAACACTACACAAATTTCAATAAATGCTAGAAAAAGTCTGTAATTTGCCCAAGATTTTAAGCACACATAAGTTCTGTTCTTCGGTCCTTACTATAGAACTAGACATCCCTCAACACTAAAGATTAGCAGCAACTAATGACAAGATAATGTTTCAAACACCTTCATAAAAATTTACAAACAGCAATTTAAATCTCCCATCCATGACAATCATCTTTTGTGGAGTAATACCATGAAAACACGTTTACGTTTCGTACACTCCATTAATACTAATTATTTGTTAATATCTCTCTTTGAATAACGTTATATCACCATTCATAGATACACTTTTCTCTCTATCCCTATAAGTAGTTTGCACCTCCTTAGTTTTCAATCAATGGACTCAATAACTCTTTAAAAATAGCGAATACTTAAAAAGAACCGACACAAGAGGCAACCATGGAAAAGTAATCTACTTCAGAATGTGGGCATGGATTGTAAAAAAAAATCCCAGTAGAATTCTATAAGCATCAATCCCTCATGAACTAAAAAATGTACAACCACGAATTTATTGAAGATGATATTACGTCCACAAGGCGGAGTGAACGAGGAACGCGATCAACTATCAAATTCAAATTCACAATTAAGTATATGAAGACATAGCCAGGCTCATAAAAGTACTAATTTATAACAACTGTGAAACATTCCGTGGAAAAATCATTTGGCAAATTGGTAAGGATGATCAGAGCAACATAGTTAGATTTTAAGGCAGTTCCCTATTTTTCTTCACTCTTTCCCAGTACTTTCAAAATGAGAAAACTAAATAAAACTATTGCTACACTTCATATACGAGATAGAAACTATACATATAAAGAAGAAAATAGAAATAACCTGGTTTTAGTCCAAAATGCATAAACCCGATAACTTACAAGCTATAAAAGGGCGAGAGCATTGGAGTCAATTTCGCAGGTTTGAAATTGGGCAAAAGCAGAACCTAGTGTTGGGTCATGAACCGGAGTTCCGGCATTGAATCGCACGGGCGTTCGGCACGTGGGGCATGCAGCGACTTTGAGGAGCCACGTGTCGACGCACCTGCGGTGAAAGACGTGACCGCAGGCGTCGAGTTTCCGGCACCACTGGCCGTTGCGGAAGGTGTCTAAACAGACAACACAGTTTAAGTCGGCTAGGATGTGGGATCCCCGGGAGAGGCGGAAGCGAGGGAGCTTGTTGATTTCGCGAGGGAGGAGGGCGTTGGAGGTGCGGGGAGTGGCGGCGGAGGGGCGGAAGCGAAAGCGGTGGAAGGCGCCGCCAAGGAGAAAGAGGTGGAGGAGGAGGAAGGCGGCGAAGCCTATGAAGAGGAAGAAGAGGGAGGTGAGAAGGAGCATGATGATGGGTTTGAGGAAGAGAGAGAGGAGGTTGGGATTAGGTTTTGGTTGGGGTTGGGGTTGGGGGTGGTGTGTGGGAAGAGGCATGGTGATTGGAATGGAGGCGTGGGAGAAGAGGAGGAAGAATAAGAAAGTTTGGAAGAGAGAAGGAGCGTGAATGATGGTGTTTTATGGAATAGAATGGGATTTGATGGAATCCAATCCCACATCGAGAGAGAGAGAGAGAGAGAGAGAGAGATAGCAAGACGGTGTGCGTCCCAAATTCTAATCTGTGGTTACTCAGTTTTCAACTACACACCTTTAAAATTTTTAATAATTGAAGTATGCTGAAAAATTTTCCAATATTTAAATTATTTCAAGAAATAAATACAAAATAAATAATTAGCTTTTTAATTATTTAAAATTTTTAATAAACCAATTGAAGTGACAATTTTTCCAAAATTAAATCATTTCAAGAAATAAATACAAAATAACTAAATTATTTTTAATTATTTTAAAAAAATTCAAGTAAAATAAATAAACAATGTATTATTTAAATATTTTTTAATCAAATAAGTTAAAAAAAATTAATATTATCTAATATATTATATGATGTTATCTATTATGATATAAATTTTTTAAGATAATATTGTTAGATCAATTACAATATTTGAATTATAGGTCTGTTTTGATCTTATCAAAATGTGAGACGATAATGATAATAATGTTTAAGCTCCAGTAAAACTTATAGATATTAAAATAACACTCTTATTGTGTATTTTTTAAATACTTATCATATTCATTTTTCTCCCCTTGTATATTTGAATACTTTAATTGGAAATCTTGATTTTAAACTCTTAAATTTGAACCAATCCAATTGACTAAAGAAGAAGGAAGACTTATAATTTCTTATTTCTCAAATTCAACGAGTTCTCTTGATAGTTTTTTTTTTTTTTTTTTTTCTTTTTAATATTGTAAACTTTTTTACGAAAGTACAAAGTTAGTATCCAAACGTTGAAATTATAAAGTGATATTAATTTTCCTCCTATTCTTATAGATTTGTATGAATCTTTTAAATTTTTTATGTTATAGTAGTTTTTTCATTTTTTAATTTATCATTTCAAGCAAGTCATAAAAAATATTTAAGAATATTGATTGAAAGCAAGTGCAACAGTTTTAATAAGATTTTCCTTTATTTTATTTTTTTCACACAGACAATTAAATTATGCATTGTTATTTCTTTTCATGTATTTTATTTAAAGATACTAATAACAAATGAGAGACTGATAGTGTCCAATATGACTTGAAATACTGTTTATAAGAGTTCTTTTCAAAAATTTAAAATAGTGAAATTATATTTTTGACTTTGTATTATCTCATATTATCATTATTTTTTTTAATTTTACATTTATTTTTTTAATTTGATGTTGTCATAAATTTCTACTTCTGCCAGCATTGAATAGGTCAATTATTTAGTTAAAAAAGGTAGCAGTTTAATATTGTTTTATTTAAAGATACAAACAAATAATGGCCCGTTTTGTTTATAATCTAGTTAGCCTTCCGAGACTGGTTTCCCGAATCCGTCAGCAACGTAACCTTGAAAAGTCCAAAACCCCAAGAATTGAATTGGATCTGAAAACTCATGATCCACTATTCCATTTGCTCATACTCCACATCTATGCTCTGCCTTATAAATACACTTTTTTTTCCTAATAAAACTTGAAATCGTTTTTATTCAAATAATTCACTTCAAAAATTTTAAATAGGTTTAAAATGGGTTCTATTTATGCTCCATCACATTTAAACATATTTTTGCAGCAAATGGTGAATTCAGTTGAAAACATAATTCAGCATCACTTTGGTGTTTACATTACCCAAATAAAATAAAAAAAATCCACGAAACAGTAAATTGTATCATCTAACTTTTAAAATTTAAGCACTTGTTTTCGTTTAAATATCAAAACATGTATTAATATCACCATTCAATGAGTGACAGATTGTAATTTTGAAAACTTCTTTTAGATTTTTGTTAATTCTAAAGACAAAAAGTGATAATGAATCACAATTTTAAAAACTACTAATGCAAAATTATGATTTTATGATGATTTATTATGAGGGTTGTAATCCATCCATTATATTAAATTAGATGGTGCCATGGTAAATAACATGTTACTCACTATATTAGTTAAAATAAAAATTGATATAAAAGATATTTACTGTATCAGTTTAAAGAATAACCAACACAGAAATTGAATCACTATCTAAGGTGAAATTAAATTGATTTATTTATGTAAGACCAAATTTTCATTTTTTTCGCTTTGGCGTTCATTGCTTGTTTTTATTCCCCTCTTCTATTATTTTAGTTATTTTAAATACTTTTTAATTTTTTTGTACTTTCTTATTTAAATAGCTCATTTTACGCTTAAGAATTTTGAATGGACCAAATAAACAAATTACTTTCTTAACTTATCTCATCCAAAACTCTTTAGTTTAGTAAATATGTAATTGTTTTATCTTGAATTTTATTAACTTCTTGAACCGCCTCTTTCATTTTGAAATAGACTTCTGGAAATGTAAACTATAGAATCCACAGAGTGATTTCGAAATAACTGAAAGAAATGAGTAGGGTAAAAAAAGTTAAAGTCTAAAGATATGTCCAGACAGTAGTACAGGAGAAAGAGACCAAGTTTGGACCATGTTTCATTACATAAAGAAGACAAATAGAAAAATACAAGTTACTGACCATGAAAATGGTGAAGAAGCATAGCTTTCAATCAAATTTTCTTCACTCACTTCCAGGAATACAGCGAAAATACTTTTGTAAGTTGATTTATTTTACACAATGACATAAATATATATATATATATATAGCATTTATTTTTTTTTACTAGAATAATTGGGTTTACAAAATATGGAACTTAAGAGTATTCTCATTAAGACGTATATACTATCTTATACTGTATTTAATAATTCAAAATTGTTTGGTCTTTTTAGGAAAGATTCATCTTGAAGATTCAACATCAATGAATCATGAGACTCAAAATCTTAATGTTATAAATTCATAAGTCTTATTTCTTATATGTTGTTTAACTTTTTGAGTTAATTACTAAGAGAAATTATCAACTCTGGTATCATTGTGAAGTTTTTAAGGAGGATTCATTGAGGAGATTCATCACCAATGAGCAATGAACTGACTCATACAATAGATTATGACATCACCTTTAACTCAAAATCTTAAGATTATAGGCTTGTGAATTTTCTTTCTTATATATTGTTTATTTTTCTCATTTATACTCAACTTGGAGCTTAAAATCACTTCTTTCAGAGTAGAGAGAATACTTTCAGCTAACTCATATAAGAGATTATGACATTACCTTAAACTCAAAACCTCAAAATTATGTATTTGTGTATCTTCTTATTTATTATTTATATGATGTTCAACTTTCTCATTTATACTCAATGTGTGACTTAAAATCACACTTGAGTTCCTAACAATAATCAACCTTTTAGTTTTGAGCTATATTACTTGAGCATCCTCTCTAACACTCAAACTATGTGTTTTCATAATAGAGAAAATCGTCTCAACCTCACTCGCTCAAGTTATAAGCTAGTGCTTGAACTACATGCTTTGTCACTTAAGCGGATCTATACATCGCTTGAGCGACATAAGATGGTTAGTACAATTAATGCACACCTTTTGAACCTCACTTGAGCAATAATACATTGCTTGAGAAATATATGGTACGAGAGCACACCAAACAACTCAAACTCAACTTTTATTAAAGCAAAACACAATTATACTACTAATCATATTTCCTGGTTAAACACTAATAAAACTAATGTATATATTACCATAAAAATTCCTTACAACCACTACCTCGACATGTGATTAACATAATCATTTTTCATCCAACTAAAACAATCATCACTTTGAAAAGACATACAATTCTAGATAAACTTCTAGAAAATAATTTTACACCAACAATATCTTCGCTTAACTCATTCACTAAAAAAAAGAAAATGAAGTTTGGAGACATTAACAGGAATAAATTCACCAACTAAAACCTAATTTCAATTAATCCAAATTAATCTACACTTCACTTTCATCAAGATTTTAATTTAACGAAGATTTGATAATCAATTTATGGTAGAAAAATATAAAAACCAGAGAAATTTTAATAAAAAATAGAATTAATTGAGAAATAAACATTTATCTTCTTTTATAATTTTTTTTAATTTATTTTAGAATTTATTATCAAAATATTACGAGTCTAACACATTACACTAATTATATTTTTTATTCTCCTTGCAACTTATGATAATATGATTTTAACATGAGGTTCGTATATGACGTATTTATTTATTTATTATTAATATTATTCATGGTTTCACAAAATTATAGATATTTTTTAAAAGCTAATTCAAATAAGTTAGAGAGTATGAAACTTAGTTCAAGATATCAAGTTTTGAAAACAAAATAATATGCCAATTTAAGAGTAACAAATGTGGAGAGGATATCCACGGAACTAAAAGTTTACCTAAAAAGTTGTATTGTACTTTTTTTGACTTGATAAAATTTCTTTCTAATTTTTCTCTTTATCATTCGAAACAATAACTTCTCGTCTAATAAGTTGACCTACTTTCATGTTATTGAGAGAATTGACATCAAAACTTAATGGTTTTTAATCAGTAAAACACTTTTTAAACAATTTTGTCAAACATGTTAAAACAATTAGCCAAAATTTTAAAAATATTTTTTACTGATATGCATATAAACATATCATCAATACAGTTAACAAATTGACATATAAAAATAGTTTAAAAAATATATAAATACACGTTGAACATTCTTTGTATAAAGCGAATATTAGATCGTCTAATTAAAAAACACATGTTTGGACGCTTCTATGTAAAACCATTTGTTGGATGTTTAACTTAAAAACTCTTACTTCAAAGATTTTTTTTAAAACTTTAAATTGATAAATCTTTCAATCAATATATACCTACACATATAAATGAATGTGATACATACTTTGACAGTAAAATTAATGTGTTTGGAATTGTCAGTGACAGTTTTTTAAAGAAAAACATATAGTAACGAAAAAACGTCAAATTAGAAAGACAAATATTTGTTTAAACCAAAAGTTCATCCAGAATTTAAAATATTAATAAATAATTTAACTATTTATTTAGTTCTTATGATTACAAAAACTTGTATTTATTGGTTTACGTACTTATAAAAACACTTATTTTTATTATTTACAAATACTATTATATATATAATCTTAACTTTTTAACTATTACAAAAAAATAGAAATTACATTTGTAGAACAAAAGGGAAATATTTTTTTAGCGCAGATTTTTTTTTTTTTAACTAGAAGTAATTAAACTTACGATTTTTTTCATCATGGTTGATTAGTAAAATTTTAGAACTGAAGACACGTTTAATTTGGATAATCACTGACAGCAAAAATTTAAATACGTGTGGAGTGTTGATCCACCCTACTCACTCTTATACCAACTTGGAATACTAAAAGCCATAAAAGTACCCAAGTTCTTTAACATTAAAAATTATTAATTTAGACTGACCAGATAGGGAGTAGATTAAAATAAATGAGATGCTATTTATTTCAAGATCAGAACGTTATAAGAATACATTAAATATAAAACAATGAAAGTACATGAAAACGTAATGATATTAAAAATATAGATTCAAATCTTAATTAATACCCGTGTTGGACATGGATTATTATACTAATGTTACCTTAAATCTCGAAAAGGTTAAAGGACTCATTTGTTTAAAAGTTCTGCAGAACAATTGTGCATAACATTTTCTTTTCAAATTATAAAGCAATATTTTCAACTTTTAGATATGTTACAAGAACACATTTTTTTAAGATGATGTATGGTTTTGAATTACATAATTATTATAATTTTTGTTAAATAAAAAGGTATTTTTTGTTTCTTAAAAAATCTTAAATCTTGTGCTAGATAACAACATTCATAGTTGGGAAAACAAGCAAACATTTTTTGAGTTATGGGTCTTTTGAGTTATATAACTGAAGCATCAAATAAACAAGAAAGGACAAAATTATGATTATGCGTACGACACCACCATTTGTGACTCAGGAAGCGCTGGTCCAATCCAACTTATTGCCACCATCTGCTTATGTTCCTCCTCTTTGTTAGGTAATCTCTCCATCCTTTCAATCTGTGGTCGTGGATAATGCTTTTGCACTTTCGTATAAAACTAAAGTTGAAATCAATCATGCACCATTACAGTGCAAAGATAAGTATCATTGCTCCTTTGATAAACCTAAACATGCATCACAATTAATGAAGTTGTCGTTTTTGTTGGATTTAAACATAATTTTATTCTTATCATTTTCTTTGACTCGGATTTCTGTATTTTAAAAGTTCAACTTACAATCTCAATGTATATATATTTTAAAAAAATAGCTTTCACCCCTGTGGTATATAGCAAGATGCCAAAAGAGTATGATGTACAAATTATAACTATTTGATGTAGTTCCACAAGGACTAAAACATAAAACAACAATCTTCGCTTCATTATTCAGGACTCCGTTTTCCTGCATAAAAGTTTTTGTTCCTTTGAGACAACATGGTTCATAAATCACAGTAATATAATTGTGGGAACAATTATTGTATGAATTTGAAGTTTGTCTAGTCTTTGTGTTTCTTGCCTATGAACTTGCCGAATTTGAAGTTTGAATTAAAGAGGATGGTACGTGAGGAGAAGGGTTAGGTGCAAAAATTACAGCAGACAGCGGCATCCAACCGTTCTCTTGACCTATTAACACTACTCATCAATGAATTGCAATTAGACCGGTCACTGACTCTTTCCATTCAATACTCACTCCTTCTATTTAATGCAAACCCCTTCATGCATCCACGAGTCCCTTGCCCCCCAATTTCCCCTATCTTTTCCAAATCAACACCACCGAGAAAGGAAGAACCATTCCCATTTGAATTTGAATTTTCATTTCACCCATTATGAAGGTCACATAAATAAGGTCCCAGATATGCATTCAATAGAGGACCTAAACCACTGTTCACTGCTTTTCCATAAAGATACATTCATGGCTTTATTAAAAGTTCACATTATTTCCCCACGTCATTTTCTTCCCAAGAGTGTCCTCGGGGATAAGTGACACACTTTCCTACTTCCTAACAATTAATTGCTAACATTTTCTTGGCCCAACAAGTGAAAACGTAAAGTGGATTTTCAGTGAGTAATTTTGGAATCAACTCAGAAGGAAGGACCAAATATGTTCAAAGAAATTATATTAGTTATTTACAGTTGGCATCGTGTACAAAAAATCCAGTTCTTGGGGGCTTTTATCTTTGACTTTCGAATTCTCATATCACTCAAAATGGTTAGTGTCCTTACATTAGAATTGAACAACAGAAAGAGGTTTTTAGTCTGAAGGATTTATCACATTATTGCAAGAACATAACTGGTGGTAGTATGAATAAGAGAATCGGAGAAGATTTACAAAAAGCTTACAAGATTGCAGTATCAAGCGAAAGCTGAAAAGTAAGATGTTTGACTGAGAAATCACCGAAGGGGAAAGCCAGAGAATCTTTCTTCTACATTGTTTACCCTCAAGGGAGGTGGACTAATAATCAATGGAATAGCAACAAACTCAAACCAGAAATACTGTATTCGGATCTCCCAACTCATTTCACTTTTTCCATTTCTCTTGCACTTTTCTAACACTAACATTCTATTTTAAACAAATTTAGATTCGAGAACTATAAGATCGAAGCAAAAAAAAAATGTTTCTAAAAAAAGGAGGTAAATGATGAGAAAAACTAGAGGTTGGAAGAATCCGCCACAGCAAAAGAGTGAACAACCTTGTTCTGTCTTCCTCCTGTGAGCCAAAGCAAAGTCCTTCTAGCAAAAGATGGCGCCCTAGCTTGAGAAGAATCCATACTATAACAACTCTGGTTTTCCTCATCGAAATCGAACTGACTTCCTCCTACATTTTCCCATTTCCCAATATCCATCTCAGAAATGGTACTCCTTGTATCAAACTTGGAGTTCTTGCCTTTCAAATCATCATCAGCACTACCAGAAGCAGCAACAGCACTAGACTTCGCCGGGAAGCGAAATGAAACAGCCCTTCTAGACGAATCCGCCACAGCATTTGGCTTATCCTTCTTCCCCCTGAGCCAAATCTTTGATATGGAAAAACTTTCCTTTCTGCCTCTTCCAATTGCAGCACTATTCCCATTACAAGTTGTCCTTTCACTTGGAGCCCCGGTACTAGAAACATCATCCTCAACTATAGTTGCATCAAAGCCTGCAAACTTGAAATCCCTTCTGGACTCACAGTCACATTCTGACATTGCAGGCCTGTGTCCTGGAGTCAAAGGCAAACCAGACTTCTTCTTACTCGATTGCTTCTTGATTGGGGTTCGTATGGGCACTTGCAGCGAGGAACTCTCGTCCATAACATAAGCAAATGACCCCATCGAAAAGCACCTTCTAGAATCCACATTGTTGGTAGTACTACTCCCTTCCCCACCATCACCTCCACCATCCACACTTTTAAACTTCCCCAGCTTAACAGTAACCACTTTTTCCACACCATTTGGTACTGTTGGATCAGGAGCTTCACTTAATAACTCACCTGATTTCAAATCCACACGGGTTGATCCAAATTCACTATCTCCACGGCATCCAAGGCGAGAATTTGAGGTCATCACCGAACTAGACCTTCCAACAGCAGCCTCTCTTTCAGGAACAATCTCCCTGGAACTCTCACTTCCAGATTCTAGGACAAGAACATAGGGAGAAGAACATGAGATGCCTGCAGAGAATTCAGGGAGCAAGCTGGCTCTACAAAGAGGACAAGTAGAGTGAGACAAGAGCCAGGTGTCAATACACTCCATGTGAAAAGCGTGGCTACATTTTGGAAGCAACCTGAGCTTGTCCTCGGGTTCAAACTCACACAAACAAACGGCACAGTCAAAGGGGTTCTTGAGTCCTATGATGGCCTTGTAGAGGAACACAGGGAGGGTGTCAATGAATGACTGGTCGACCCCAGCATCATGGAGGTGGAAGAGTTGCTGCAATTGGCCTTGAAGAGCAGTGGCATTGTCTAAATCATCAGGCTCTCTAGTTTGGGGTCTCCATAGAAATCTAACCAGCAGGTGTAGCAGACCAGAAATGAAGAAAACAATAGCCAGAATTATAATGATCAGAAGTATGCTCGGACTAACCTTCAGCGCCCTATCGTTCAAACTGAAACTATCAGATCGAGCAGTGGGAGGAAAAGGTGAGTTAGGCTGTGACAGAAAATATGGTCGCTGTTCTGGTGGAGGCACAAAGGCATCACCCCTACCCATTTTGCGGAGTCAGAGAAAACTCAGAAAAGGTTGCAACTTTTTTCAAGTGCAAATAGAATCGCACAGTTTTATGACATCATTTGGTGCCATGGATAAAAGGGGGGAAGTGAAAGTGAGAGTACTGTTTTTCCGGTTGGATGAAAAGAAAAGAAGTGGCAGGGGAAGGCTCCCTGTAAGAGCAGTGCTTTTGCTGGAGACAAATGTTTTCCTCACTTTTGTTTTTTTCTTGTGCTTTAGATTTGAGCCTGGAAGTCAAAAAAGAAGAGGTGGGAGCATGAGTTCCTTCCTTGAGCCGGGATTTTAAAGTGGTTCTCAACAAAGAAAATCATCATGATTTGCAAGTCTTGATGAACAATTTGTGAGTGATAATGACACACAAATCTGTCACCGTGTGAAATTTAATGAGATTAGGTTGGACCATTGAACAAAACTCACTCTCCTGCATAACTAGCTGTTGCTTCCTGTTGGCTTTACTTCTAAAATTTTCAAATTAATGGATTTGCAAACCTCTTGTAAAATAGAAATTGATAAACTTTTAATATCATAAACAAAAATATTAAATGCAGTCATTATTTAAAGAGTTAAAACATGATTATACATTTAATTAAACATTTAATAGAGATGTTAACAAATACAAATGCCATAAAAGCATAATATTTTATATTCTATTTTTTCAAATAACTTAAAACAGCAAGAAACACATCTATAGAAATTTAACCTGTGAACCAAAAACATGCCATAGTAAACGCTACCTGCTAGTTGACTTCTATGAGGAGCCTTCCCCTGCATCAACGCCAATGCCCAATTAATGCCCCCTAATTAAGATACTCCTACTAATTAAATTAATGGATGTCAGAAGAAAATAATAGTTGTATACATTTGCTTTGGTTTGGAAATGTGAACCCAGTAATATTTTTATCCCTTATTTCAGTGTTACTTAACGTGTGTTATGACTGATTCACATTCTTCTTGGGTTCTTCTATTCCTTTTCCATTCTGAAATCCTACGGTGGAAGTCAAAACAAAAAAGATGGAAGTAAAAAAGGCTATAGAGGAAAGAGAGAGAGGCATGAGACATGTGGAAAGAATAGAAGTAGGAGACATGGAATAGGGTAAAGTAAATAAAACAAATGAATAGATAAGGGGGTGAGCTTTCTGGAATCCATACTCTGGGAAAGTGCTCTCTTTTTATTTTATGGTTTTGATTTGTCTTTATGGGGATTTCATACCCAGTTTCCCTGCTGCATAAAGCGGAACCACCGCTTCAACCAAACACTCCTGTTTCATAGAGGAAAACTTCCTTTTTCACACTACTATTTTCTTTTTGAGAACAATATGACAAAAATGAACCCACTGCATTTGGAGATAAGACATGGGTGACCATGTAGTTTTCTATTCATATGCTTTTTCTTTTCTGTTCTATTTCATTTTACTACTTTCCACCATTTTTATCCTGCATGTGATACTGTAAAATGCCACGTGCATTGGTAAAAAAAAACACAGTAAAACTTTTATTTTTAATAAACTCGTTCATAAAATATTATTTATTTAGTTAACTTTTATTTTCAATAACTTGTATCAAGTTTCAATGAAGAAAAAAAGGTATTTTTAACTGAGGTTGGCGTAATTAAATAAAGTTAATTAACATAATTTGTTTTTATATTTGAGACAGAAAAGAGTAACTTAATTAATTATCTATAAAAAATTGTTTTATAAATAAAAACAAATAATATTTATTCCTCTACCTTATAACATTTTTAATATACTATTCAAGGTTGTGTTTGACCTATAACGTGTAATTATTATTATTGTTTATTTTTAACATAAACTAATTAATAAAATTCTCAATTCATTTACCGTTTAATGCTATATGTTCAGATAAAAATTCTTACCGTTTATTTTTAATTATTTTTAACAAAACATTTCTCCATTAATAAATTTTTTATTGTCTTTATTGTTGCCGAGAATTATAATTATATATAAAATCATAAACACATAATTTACTGTGTCTCCTTATATTTTTAGCAGATATGGTAACAATTTACAAAGTACTTCTATTCAAGTTAAGTGAACATCAACTTATATGGTTAAAATTTAAAATTTAGCTTTGTACTTCTCCGTTACTTTATTACTAATTTTTGTATCCAGACTAAAAAAGTTTAAATAAGTGTATTTAATTAAGAAATATTTAATATATTTCATTAAATATTTAAATATTAAACCTTAACATGTTTTTATTTATGTAAATTTTCTTAAGAGAGAAGATTTTAAATGTTTATTCTTAACTTAATCAAAAGTGTACAAACAAAATGTTATCTGTTGAAATAAACTAATTCGAGGCACTAAGTGGATAATATATTCCTTATAATCTACTAGTAAAGTGTACATGTATGAGTGATGCATATGTGTTTTTGTTAGATAGATCTGATAAGTTATGAATGAAGAGAAACATTCTTAAAATATTTAGAAGAATAAAAACACAAAAGTAACAAATATTTAAGTTCAATTGGTAGGTGCACTATATTCCTATATGTTAATGAAACTTTGGTCTCAAGTCCTAAATTTATTTAATATAATAAATTAAATTTAAATCTAATTCAATTTCATAAAATTGATTTAAAAATTAAACTCACATTTAACTATATATTATAATTTAATTATATTTTTAATCGAATGTAAAACTCGTAATACGTTTTTTCATGCCAAAAAGACGTATCGAACATAAAACTAAATTATGAATAGTTCAAAATAAATATCCGAATAAATCCCAGAAACATTATTAAAATAAATTAGACGAATTCAGAAATAATTTAACTCATTCAGACAAATTATTATTATTATTATAAAAAAATTATATCCATTTGATTCTTTCTTTTGAAAACTCCCTAAGATTGTACTTCATGAGCTAACACCAAGTAAAAGAGTTGAAAAGTGGACACGTCAAGCAAAGTAAAGTTGATAAAATGAATGTGATGCATGTGTTACTAGTAGATGGTAGTGACGAGAGTACCTTTAACAGGACTAGGTTATGCTAACTTCATCATGGTAAGTATTCGTAGTAACTTCAAATTAAATATTAGTGACGTCACTTGCAGTCAAAGATTCTTTTTCTTATAAAGGAAGTTTACAAGATTAACTTCTTGAAGATTGAATCCCGACCAGTAATAACATCTAAAGCTTTCCCAAGGAATAGGTAAACAACTAGGCTTTTAAGATATTTTTAATATTTACAAGCACAAAACCACACTGCTAAAAATAATTAAAGGCATGAAAAATGGAAAAGAAAGGGACTTTGGTTCGTAATTAAGAGATGCTACGTCAATCATCCATGGTCCAGATTTTTAAAGCTGTCAAATGCAATATGCTAGTGTATTGGAGTCATAATTAGGAGCTTAATTTTTCTTAATTGAAGTTAGGCTTTGGTTTAATCTAAATTAATTCTCTTCCTTTGTTGTTGGACAAGGACTGAAACAGACCGGTGAAGAATAGTTTTGTAGACTACGACACATAGATATATAAGACAATCCAAGATTATGGTCAGAGGTCACTTCATGTAGTTTTTTTCACATTATCTATTATTACTATACACGCAGTAGCTGAGTCACACAACACAGTACAGTATGTCTTTGTAAGCACTAGTTGGCTCAACGCATTTGGTTATATTCAGTAATGACGTCCAAATTTGATGATGGAAAATTGAAAATACACTGTGCTGACACGTGACAGATCATGATTCAAACGTGGAATAAACTACATCATTATATTATGTTCTTTGTTAGAATCCAACTGCTACAATATTTTTAGCTAAGAAAATTTTGCAACTCCATGAGAAGATTGCGGCAGGAGTGGAAGGAAAGATAAAAGTCATGATCGGATGAAAAAAAGTTTGGAGACAGAGATGTAAGATCCTTGAAGTAACTAATTTGGTCAACTTGCTCCTAATTATTAACTGCTTTGTTGTCCCATGTGTTTATTTGTCAAATGTTAGGAGTTGCCACATGGAAAACCAAATTGGGTCAAAAGAGAGAGCCATGTCTGTGAAAACAAATGAACACTACCATGCACGAGCTCCAATTTTGAATTTGGAAATGATAAATATTTTTAAAAAAATTAAGATAGGGAAGACGAGGTAGTGTAGTAACAGTTTTATTTTTAATGATGGAGTTAGTTTTGTAGGTTATGCGACGAGAAAGTGCGGAAATGAGACAAGCAGGTGCATCCAAACTGGCAGGGAAGTCAACCCCCTCCTATCACATCATTTTTGTTTCTTTTAAAAACAGTAAAATACACACCTGCGATGCAATATAAAAGGTTTACACTTCCCTCACCGATATGCCAATTTTATTCAAAACAAAGTTAAGGGAGTGTTTGCCAGGGAAAAAATAAATAAACAAGTGAAAGGAGAAAAGAAGAGAAAAAGTGAAATAGATAAGAATAGGGTGAAGATAAAAATTGATTTCTTAACGAAAAAATACAATCATATGAGAAAAATAAATAAAAGGTTTTGGTTTAAATAAACTAATTTTAATATTTTAAATTTTAAATTTTTTTATTTATGATATGTTTTGCATCCCAATAAAAATCTTAAAATATTAAATATGTTACACAAAAAAATATTATTTTTATCTTTCTAAAATTTAAATTATTTTGTGAGTCTAGAATTTAAACATTAATTATTCATTTAACTAAGATTATTTTAGTTCTGGAATATTAAAATTAATAATGAGTTTAAAATGTTTTAAACTTTAAATAATACAAATAATTTCTGAAAATGTATTTAATGTATTTGACATTTAAGAGAGACTCAATGCATATATTAGTCATATGCATGTTATTATTACTAGTGATGAAGAAGTTGCTGTCTCTATATTTAAAAGTAAAACAATGATATTAAAGTAGCAGTGAATTATTTATAGATCATAACTATTTTTAGTATATCCGTAGCTTATCTTTATTCTCTTTTATTTTTTATCACCTTAAATATAATTAAATGCAAAAGTATACACATCAAATTTTGTTATATTCTATTATAAATTTTTATAGACTATTATTTTATTTTTTTGAAAGGAATATACTTACGAAAGGAAGGAAAAGGCGATGTATAAAGTGTGGGGGAGAATAAAGTAAGGAGAGTATAGGAGATTTTTTTTTCTTTTTATTTACCATAATAGATCATATAAATTATAATTGATTATAGTAAATTTTATAATCTTAATTTTCAGCTAAAAAAATCTATAAAATAATTTTTTAAAGTAAGTAAAAGTATAAATGAAATAAAAAATGTTTACATATTTTTATAAATAAAACTATGCGTTTAGGTTGCAATAGTAATGGTGATGAAATAGATAGATATTTTTAGTAAAATCTAAAACTAAAGTATGAGTAAAAATAATATTAAATAAATAATTCTTAAAAATAAGTAGCGCAAAATTCAAAGAGGTAATGAATAAAAAAAATACTGTAATTTACCAACTTAACAGATGCTTTAATCTTAGCGACACGCTTTTATTTGTTATTCAAATACTCTCAAATGTTTCATGTGTCTCACTTAGGAATGAAAAAAATACTAAAAATATAAATAAAACTAATATTATCTAAATTATTTTTCCCATCTCTTTCTATATATCCCATTCTCAATTTTAATTAATTAATTAATAAAATAACAAAGTTCCTTAATTTTTATGCTATTTTCTCTTAAATAAGGAAACATACGTTTTTGTATTGTATCTCCCCTCCCTTCTTTCCTTTTTCCATTCTATCCTTTTATTTTTCATCTCCCTTCCTTGGGCCGGGTACAGAGGCAAAAACATGAACAAATAGTATTAATTATTCTCCAACTTTTTGTTATCAAACAAAATAAGATTTTCGTGAGATTTTTTTTTCAAAAATTTGAGAGTATAATTTAAAAAGATAAAACATATTATTCATTGTTGGATATAAATTAATGATTACAAATTTAACAATTCTATAATTTATTGAAATAATGTTTAAGTACTGTTTTTTATAGTAAACGTGATTATTGTTCTTTATTCTCTAACGTGTGAAAATGCATTATAGAATAGTCCAATAAAAGAAACTATAATCAATACTTTCATTTCACTATTATTGAAGTATTAGCTTTTATATATATATATATATATATATATATATATATATATATATTATAACAAAAGTTGTTTGAATTTAAGAGTTTTATTTAGTGAATTTGGGGTAAATTCATAAATAGCAAAAGAAATATGCATGCGTATATGGTTTTAAAACAGAAACCACACAAACCCATAAAAGTTCAATGAATATGGAATAGGGAGTTTTTATGGAGAAACAGGCCCATAATGATAATTGTGTGGAGGTTAATGTTCTTAAAACTCCTCATGTTTTTGGTTTTTCTTTTTCATTTTTCAAGGGTCACCCTATCTCTCTCTCTTGGGTCACCATTATGAATAATTTAATTTTTATATAATTTTAACTCACAGACCAAGGCCTAGGTAACAGGCCCAATTAATTCGTGCTTGATTTTTGAAAACCCCCTCTCTTGTTCAAAAACCAAGAACGCCAATTTTACACTTTTACCGCCAGTTAATATCTCATATGTCATAGGATAGTTTAAGTTGGGTGAAAGTTTTTAAAACTATAAATTAGAATTTAAAACTGTACAAAGGCGAGTTCACATTTAATTCAGATAAATTAAAAAAAATTAAATTAAAAGAAAATTTAAAATGGTAAAGCATATTTACATTAATCTAAGCAATTTTTTAGAAAGTTTAAATTTCTTTTATATATTTGCACTGTATATGCAAACAAGACACTAATGTAAAATCCGAATATAAGTTTCCACCAAATTATTTTATAACACTGTTCTTAGTAGTTATTATTAAACTCGGACCGCACCCACTGGTCAGATCGGTCTAACCACAAATCAAACCTATGATTACTCCTATCCTATACTTTCCCATGATTTCACCAACTCCCCCATATGTCGGTCAGAATTAGTGACTTCTTCCCATAACTCATAATTTAATTTATTTTTCTATTATCCTTAATTTTTTTTTACAATTTTTATTAATACAAAGGTCTTATAAAACTTATACTCTTATTGATATTGTATTTAACTATTAGTAAAAATGTTTATTTTAATGTGATATGGAATTCAAACCCATCCGAAATGCATATATCAGTTGTCCATGTTAACACTTGAATAAAACTTACAAAAGAGCAAAATAAAATTATTTTATAGAAAAGTAATTAATTATTATTAGTTTTTATGTTAAATTTAATAAAAATACTACATAAAATTAATTACTTTATATATTTGTAATTTAAAAAAAAAAAATAAGGGTGCATGTTTGAGAAATGCCTCTCTGACAGACTTTCGCATACTGAGATATCTGTTTTATGATTACTGACAATTGTTAGACATAAAGACCAAAACAACTAACTACCACATACTTGGGTTAACCACAACACTCTCTCTTAATCAAAATTTTCAAAAGAAAATAACTGCTATTTCACTTCTAAGTTCTACTAATCTTAATGCTCTAGTTAGAATGACATGACAATTGAGCTTCATAAATTACTAACCTCGCTTTAATTTGTTCAAATATAACTCAACTCCCATTAAATTCATAAATTAATACATAATAATTATAAAAAATAAATATTCTCATTAAATTTCATATTCAAAACTCAGTTTATCAGTAATCATAACCTAACATACAAAACGTCCATTCACCATCTAAATAAGTTATCATATTTAACATACAAAAAATCTATTCACCACCTAAATAAGTTAGCTATATATTCACACATGTCATGCTTGGAAAGGTTTCACGCTCGAAGGATAATGGAGGTCACAATCATTTTGTTTGTTTGTAGCTCTTATTGAGTGGATACTCTCCACCCATGCACCAATTTTTCCATGCTTGAGTGTGTAAAAGTAAGACGCTGTAAGTCCTAACTACTACTCAATCATTGGATGTTGTTGACCAAATGTGTCTCAGGAGAAATATATAAAATAACAATAACAGTAGCTAAAATGCCCCATGCTACTTATTCAATTTAACTATAGTCAAGTGGGACGAAGCACTAGAGAAAAGGTCGCTGAGTGCAAGTTTGAAATTTGTATTAAATATCTTCAATACTTTCAAGAGCCTGAAAAGAACATTTTTATCACATTCTTTTCGATTCTCAAGTAAGTATTTTAATGCATAACATGCACTGCTCATGTTATTTTATTTTGTTTAAAGCAGGATAGCGTTTTCTTATTGTGTTTGAAGTTCACTTCAATTGAACAGCTGGGAAAATTACTATTAAGTTGTCATTCCTGAAAACACGAAGGTTATTCTTTTTTAAATTGCGTTTTTCTTTTGTCAAATATTTAGCAGTAATTAAATATTTTTATTGGAAATAAAGATTTTAGGATCCCTCTTAGTAAAATATCAAGCATACTTATTCAGAGTATTAGTTGCATTATCCCTTATTTTCCATTAATTCCCAATGCATTATTATATCACTCTCCAAAGTCATTTATTATCCAAATCTCTATAATTAAGATACTCAAAGGAAACTAAAGCAAAATCTCCACATTAATTATAATAAATATATTGAATAAAGACATGTGTACGTCTATGTAAAAGGATTACCTGATCCTAACGACCAGAAACTAGTTTACACAAGGGCACAACTAAAGAAAAAATATAATATTGCTCTGATTAAGAGCATATTTTTATATTTTTTTCCCGCTGGAACAATTATATGGCATTTTTTTTTTATTAAATAACAGCTTAAAATACATATATTTTTTTTTTTCTAAATTCAAACTTCCAAACAATCCTTTTGAAATCATGGCTTGCACAATAGAAGAGAACACCTCCTACGATTTTCAACCACATAATATTTCATTAACTATTTGTTGAAGTATCCTAAATATTATATATATATATATATATATAGAGAGAGAGAGAGAAAGTAATCAACTACAAATACCATTATATGAAGTTTACAGGAATTTATACAATTTAAAAGTTAAGGCGCTTTATATTTTTCTTTATTTTATTATTTGGTAGCTTATCGAAGATATATAAGTAAACAAGTAATTATTAGATTATATATACATTTGCAAATATTTAATGATTAAATTAATAACAAGAATGATGAAAAGATTAGGTTATTTTAATGAATTTGACACTTAATATCTCGGCTGGCTACCCCTCTTTTGATTTGTTTGTTATGCAATTGTGTATGTGTGTGTTGCTGTTATGTTGTGTTATGCTGATGAAAAAGAAGCAGCAAAGATTCCAACTGTCTAGGCACGATTGGGTTTAGACAACGCATTACAGCCCTAAGTACCCACCCTGGATTTCATCTTTCTTCCAGTCGTCGTATCATATTGTTAATGTTGGCATGCCATAATTATCATTAGGGGTCCTAATTAATGAAATAAAAATCTTCCAAAGGAAAGGACCCAATGCCACTGCTAAAGTTAAGTTCAATGTTATTCTCGCCGTCAACTTTTTACAGCTTGGCATCTGTTTTCTATCACCCACATTTAATTACCTATCTAACCACCTAAATTCCCCTTTTAAAGTGTATAATTAATTTTATGTGGCAATCAATTAATAGCATTGCTGGTGTAATTATTAAATGAAAACATAGGTGTTGTGTTGGTTAATAATAATATTTGATGTAATTAAGATAGATGTTTGACCCCTGGGTAAGGGGACGAGTCAGGTAGTAGTTCCAAGATTGAGGACCTCGATCTGTGTGCGGTGTTTCATAGTATGAACAGTTAGAAGGAATTGTGATTGTTCTAATTCTTGCTCCGCAAAGGGAGGGGACAACGAAAGAAACGACACAACTACCAAGTTGACTCCTTAATAATATCCAATCATGGTGACACGCCTTTTGTTGTTGCCTCAAGAAGCTGCACACAAAGCTTGCTTTTTCCAATAACATCTGTCACCCTTTTGGATATTCCATCTTCTTACATTATTTTTAGCAAATTGCCAGTTTAAGAAAAAACAAATATCTTTTCTGTTTTCGTCGTTGCCAACGATTTTGCATCTGGTGGGGTTTCATGGAGGAGGTTTGATGCGATCATTCCTCTCCCAGAAACCACATATTCCACCTACTGGGTTTTGATCCTTCCGAGGTTGGGGTTGTGGATTTTCATGCTTTTTGTTAGATGGATAGATATATTCTGATGTGGGTTCTGTAATTTGGAAGGTGGGTTAATGCTCAATGGTTATCCCTCCAATCGTTTTTTGAAAGGAATAGTTGGAAGTTGGTGTCAGATTCACAGTACCCGCTTGGCAAATTGAAATAGAATAGGAATTCTCCCAAAGGTACAAGGATATTTTTTTTGGGTATGTATTGTAAAATAAGTGTGTTATTGTTCGGTTTCTCGAAGTTCACGAAGAGTTGAACTAATCTGTAAAAAATGTTTTTTAATATTTAAATGAACAGTTTTAAAGTTGGCAATTCATTGGTTGCGCAGACTCGAAGAGTTGTGGACAAAACTACCGGAACCTGTTTTCCATCTCTCTCGAGAATCATGCGGGGCTCTGATTGTTACAACCAATTGTTTCGAATGCGTGAGAAATTCTGATTGAGTTGTTGTTGGTTTGGTAGATGGAATGAACCTTTGACAGAGAACAAGATCTGTCCAACAAACCTTTACTTGATATCAGAATTCTGGATTGATGATCTCACGTCGGGGGTGTTTGTCCAAAAGAGAAATTGGTGTCTTTTGATGAGGCTGTGAAGAGACTCTGCTTCCGATTTCCTGAATAGCTAGTTAATTGTGTTGTGGTTTTGATTTGTGAGAGGGATATGAAGTTTCTGAGCCTGGTGGGGAATTCTTTTGGTTGTTCCGCATCTGGTGAGCGCTTAGTTTCTGCTGCAAGAGATGGGGATGTTCAAGAGGCCAAAGCCTTGTTGGAATATAACCCCCGTCTTGCAAGGTATTCCACTTTCGGTGTTCGCAATTCCCCTTTGCATTACTCTGCCGCTCATGGCCACCATGAGGTACTTTATTCAATGCACTCCACCTCCTTGTATTATGTTTTGCAATTCTTCTCAAAATATCAACTGTGTTTTGTGTTGATGCAGATAGTGTATCTCTTGCTTGAGTCCGGAGTTGATATCAATCTCAGAAATTATCGCGGTCAGGTAATCCATGTTGTTTTGTTTTAATGTCTCTTAATTCTATTTACATTTCACATCACAGGGTAAATTTTGTCGGTTTGGATTATAGAAAGGGCCATTTCTTTTACTTACTCTTCACACTTTATAACATTAACAGACTGCATTGATGCAAGCTTGTCAACATGGTCACTGGGAGGTGGTTCAGACCTTGACTATTTTTAAAGCCAATGTAAGATCGGGCTATCAACCAATTTTGTTGCATGTTTTGCTAACAATCAGATAAATTCTTGAGTTGTAAAACATTGGTTGTTAAATTTGATTGCAGATCCATAAAGCTGATTACCTAAATGGAGGAACTGCCCTTCATTTGGCTGCTTTGAATGGCCACACCAGGTGCATTCGGCTAATCCTGGCGGACTATATACCTAGCACCAGTAACTTCTGGAATGCATTACAGACAGGTGATCATAAATCAATCTCCGATTTTGATCAAAGGTACTCTGTCTCTCACCCAAAGGTCTTATTGCTTCTTCCGCTGTGGCAATGAGTTAATTTTTATCTTTAAATGGTTGCATACAAAGTGGTCTTTGCGAGGTAATTAACAGAACTTCTGATGGAGGGATCACTGCTCTGCATATGGCAGCATTGAATGCGCATGTTGAAAGTGTACAGTTACTCTTAGACTTGGGGGCTTCTGTATCTGAGGTTACGGTGGAGGATGGAACTACCATTGATTTAATTGGTAATTGTTTGACATTTCTGTTTCATAGAGTGAAGTCCGATATTTGCTTCTGAAATTCACCATTTATGTCTAAGTAGATTAGTTTCTCCACTCTGTTATCAAAACTACACCTGCTGCTGCTGCTGCTTTCTCTAACTAATTAAAAAAAATGCACCAATTGGTTATTTCTCACTAATAATTTCAACATCTCCATTTCTGTTTCCTGGCTGGCTTCAGGATTTGCTTGGTTGAACTGAAAATTAGCAGGTGAAAACTTTATATTGAAATTTTGTTACAATTGTCTGGGGCAACAAAAATTGGAGTAGCTGGAGCCAAATTGCAACTCAATTACATTCTATTTCCACTATGGGTCATCTCTCCTAAAGTGAGATGAAAAATAGTTACATATCATTCCGCATTATTTTCCACATCTTTTGAGCTTAGCATTAGTGACTGGGTGGGATTCTCGCTCTTTCATCTCTTTTTAAACCTCATACGTATGGGTGTGAGTCAGTATCAAGATGCATTTATTAAATTCTGTCAGATAGAGATTTGGGTTATGAGAAAGTTGATCCCCATCAAGTCATCATGTTGACCTCCCCACCCTAGAGTTACTTTAAACACTGTAAGTTAGAACACAGCTTAAAAGATATTCTAAGAAATTTGAACATAACGTAGTAAGCTTGAGCTAATTTAATCAGTTTTACCTTTAATAACTGTTGTTTATACTTATTTGCAGGTTCTGGAAGTACTCCACTTCATTATGCTGCATGTGGTGGAAATGCCCAATGCTGTCAGGTGTGTTTCTATTTTCTTTTAGAAGAAAACTATATTTTGCCAACTGAAAATATATTATTCATCCAAATTAATAGGGTATCAGCATATTGAAGTTACTTTCCTTTTTAATTGTGTTATTGTTTGGTTCAGCTGTTGATTGCCAAGGGTGCCGATTTGACTGCCGAGAATGCAAATGGGTACATCTAAATGTCTCTGTTAGCTTTTGATCTGTGATGACTTTATCCTACTTACTCCCTACGATAGCAAAGATATTAATATTTTGGTCTGTAGGTGGAAAACTTATCGCTTTCCTAAAGGAGCCAAACAACTCGTGGCCATCTTGTCTTCTATTCTTGAAAAATCTTATACTAATGCAATCTATAGGCCCCTTGGCTTTTGACCAGAAACTAAAGTTTGTTCCTGATTATCTTGGTCATCCATGTTTCTGAGTTTTATTATGTTTTCTTTTATGAAGTTGTGCACTAAAAATTAGCCTCATCTTTTTTTTTTTTTTTTTTTTTTTTATTTTTTAAATTTTTTTTTTTTTTTTTTTTTTTTTTTTCTTTGTTAATTGTAATTGGATGTTTGCATTGCTTATCATCTTGAAATTAAATGCCCGTTCATCATGATATTTTGAATTGTAGTATTATCCGTATGACGTGGATTTGCAAGAGCCTGTTCTTTTTCATTACAATTTGAATCGAGGATAATATTGTTTTCTCACTGCATTCTTTTGAACAATCCTTTGGTGTCTACTGGATAAAAGACAATTAACTTACCACAAGTGTAGTAGTGCCCGTAATGCTATGTTGCATTTGAATAAAGCGAGCGGAGATTTATGCTGTCGAAAGCACTTGTTTGTCAATGATGGGAGATAACTTTTTGGTTTTCTTATATGATTTTTGTTTTGAAGATGGACGCCCTTGATGGTTGCTCGTTCGTGGAATAGAAACTGGCTTGAGGACATCTTAAAAACACCTCCAGCAGAACCCCTACAAGTTCTTCCATCTCCATATCTATCTCTTCCACTCATGAGCATTGTAAGAATTGCTAGGTATGTGTTTTAGCTCTATTCTCTTATCCATTCAACTAATTTCTTCCTACTGGAGTGTATGATATATGGTGCTATCTCGTATGCTCCTCATTGGGAGAACCGATTGGAAACTTTTGTTTTCCTAGGAATTAGAATCAATATATTTTCATAAGCACAATTCTTTCTATTTATTTGTTCAGTCTGCTCTGACTTCAAATCAACTAGCAGGTAGATTTGTCTTATCATGCTTTGATTGCGGTGTCTGTCTGGCTGATTTTTCAATAGTATTGATGGAAATAATTTAATTTAACTGGTGATTTTATGTGATTATGTTTCTAACTAAACATGTTACGTCTTTTTTGGGTTCAATAATTTCATTTGACATCCAGCGCCATAGAAGTAACTAGGAAACATGCTTTGATCTGCTCATAGCGTACGCCAAATTCGGGAATTATTTGGTCAAACTATGTCTTGATTTCTCTAGGAAACAATTTACCCCTATATTGTACACGCAATGAATTAGCTTACTTTCATATTAATATTAAGTTGTTAATTTCATGAAACTAGACACACTGCCAATATTTCTGTGCACATTTTTTCACAGCAGATACTACATATTGACATTACGGAGTATAAATTTTTATCAATACTTGATTTGATTTATCCAATTAACTCTACCCCAAATTGGGGTGTTCCAATGATTTCTAATAGTGCTCCTCTTCTCCTTTTGTTTCTGTCGTGATCTTCCTTGACAGAGAATGTGGATGGAGGACGAATGAATTAGCTCCAACATGCTTAGATCCATGTGCTGTTTGCTTGGAAAGGAAATGTATGGTCGCTGTAGAAGGTACACTCCTCTTAAATGGGCAATCAAACATCTGTTCTTAGTTTAGTATTAATGCTGGATCCATGGTATGCAATTAGATTCTTTGGTGTAGCGAATGATTCAGCCTTTTCAGGCAAAAGGGTTGTGTTATATTTATAATTTTGCTGCCGAGCAATTTTATTGTTTAACAAACAGCACATTTCAATTTCTGGTTATAACTAAAGTCGTTTTATTTTGACTAACATGGTTACGTATATAGACGTCAATCTTCGATATGGTTTCTGGATTTTACAAGGGTCGGTAGCTTGTCATAAACAATACATGAAGGTTCGCACCCTTTATACGGGTTGCAATTGTGTGTATACATGTGGTATTCCAATGTGCTATAGAAATTAGAAACGGATAGAAGAGTGCTACAATTTCCTGAATTCATCTCGTTTTATAATAGGCCTGCCTTACTCCCTTTTTCTTTTGCTGTTGTTTTGTAGTTTTATATCTACAATAATAGCCTCGAGATACTGTTTATATATGGTTTTTTTTGCATAAATTCATACATCATCATGACGGTGCATGCAGGTTGTGATCACGAGTTCTGCACACAATGTGCTTTATATCTTTGTTCTACAAACTCTACTTCAACAACCACAACTTCGCCCCCAGGTTCAATTGCTTGCCCTCTCTGCAGGCACGGCATAGTCTCATTTGTGAAGCTTCCAGACGCAAGGCCCCTACAGAAGGAAATGCAAAGGCCATCTAATCTGTCCCTCGCATTTTGCACTTGTTCAAGTGAAGTATTGGAGGATTCCACTGACATGACCACCCCATTTTGCAAACCAACATCACGTGGATCCAAAACTTCTTCCCCTTCAAGAACATTTCGCTCCAAGAGCTGCCAAGCGCTCCCCTCATTCAAAATCAATCCCAGCCTTTGCTTGGGAGCAGAAGTTAGCCCCTCTTTAGTCCCTTGCACTTTGAGCAGGAACGTGAGGAACCATTTGGCAAGGTGTTCTGGTTCCAGTTTAAGACGGTCATCTTCTCAAACGGAAAGAAGGAAGTCATGGTTTTGTTCCCTCAATCAATCTGTTGCCACAGGCAATGGATGCTGATTACATTTTGGTCTTTTCATAAAGCTTTTTCTTTGTCACACCAACGTAAACAGTATCCATCCAACGTTATATTCATGATTGCAAATATCATCCACTGTTCTACCACTATTAGCTTGTAAATACCTTGCCCATTTGTTCAGCTGGGACAAGCGTTACTTTTTTGGCAACATACATAAAAATTTCGTCATGATTCATGTTTGGTACATGTAAATGCAAACAGATCTATGTGGAATTCGTGGTGTATAATTACTTAATAGCAACCAGTGAACTAGCTCAAGGAAAATAAGATGCTTTGTGACATCTTACGTAGTGCAGACACTATGAAATTTGGACCAAAGAGTGCTCTTTGCACATGGAGCCACAGCTTATCATAGGGGCACGTCACAGTTTCATTGAAGTTGGCTAAGGGATCAGAAGCTCAGAACCTAAAGAGCATTGACACCTTAATTCAATTTATGTAAAACAATAAATCTGTGCCAGCAGGACTCCCGAATTATGAGTAATTGGACCCACAATCCCACGTGCAGATATTTATTATCACCTTTGGGTAGCCTCTTCTCGACGAAATTCCAAAATAAAACAACGTAATGCCAAACATACAAGGACATTGCCAATCAGAGTCCAGAACTCCTAGGAACGAAAGTCTTTGTTAAAAATTATGAGAATATTTTATACAACTTTTTATAAAACCTACAATTATAAACCATCATCCAATAACACATACAGTTATTAGTATTTGCCGCATATAAATAGACCAAAATAATCTCAAGATATTTCCCGTTTGACATACTAACTTTTAGACTCTCCATGTTCGAGTTTATAATTTTGTACTTATATCTGCTCTATGTACTATTACCCCCCTAACTTACTAATTCTACGAAGATCGTTCACATTCCATCACCAAAACCTATTACAAAGATGCCAAAAACTCACTCTCCTTAATACTCTACTAAAAGATTTTAACAACTAAATATCACAAATGGTTGTGTTTCAAATCTTCATCAATCTCACTGAAAATTCTATGACAAAGTCTGTACCGGACCCTTCAGTAGAAGAATACTTTTCTTTGTCCTAAAGAACATAGAAATATAATCTGCAATAAGCAGTCATCTTAAAAATTATGAATGTAAATAGAAAAAATGGCAGTAGTATATTTAGACTATGCTACTTCAGCTTAAATATAAAACCAACACCACAGAAGGATCAATGAAAGAGATCTATTTGCAAACTGTCTCATCTTAGAATAACAACAATTACACTAAAACATACATTGCACTTGGATAAAGCTCAGGAGGAATAGCTAAAAAATGTTAAGATGGGAGTGACTGACATGATGAAAAGAAAAATCAAAAATAAAAATAAAAGAAAGAATTATCATCCTAAATAAATATAAAAAAAAAAGTCTTGCAAGGTCAAGAAAAAAAATTAAAAAAACTAAAAAAAAATGATAAAAAAAAAAAAGCTCAATCAGGATATCGCCATTAAAATCCTATCTCACGCTTCATTGGCCATGTGCTGCAGCTGTAGAGAAGGCCAAGGAATCTGTTTGCATGCGCTCCAGTGAGACAGTGGTTGGAGATGCTTGATGCCATTTGTGAGATATTCTTGAGTAGTTAGACGGAAGAGCATATTGAGATAGAAGTGACAAGTTTGTAGAAAGGTTATGTTAGGACAAGGTGATGTTCATAGGGTAGGTGTGATATGATATAAATGGGCAAGTGGTGGTGCATGGTGAGAAGATTGATGGAGTTTATATAGTGAAAAGAGAAGGAGAAATAAATGAAAATAAGGGACTACTGACATTCCAAAAATGTTGTTGTTTCAGTGAAGTTTGAAGAAAAAGGAAGAGGTTAGTGGACCCAAAAACTGTGGATTAATGGATTCAAAAAACCCTTTTTCCATGTTGTAGCTCTGTCTCTCTGATCCCTCCAGCGAGAAGTCTTGATTATAAATCAGATAAAAATGGCGACTGATTTGAGAGAAGAAAAGGATAAAGTACAGTGCAGTGACAAGCAACGTGACTTAACCATATTTCTCTTCTGTTCTCTAATCTTTTACCTCCTCAGTCACGTAAATTCAAAAGCATATATACGAAGCATGGGAATTCGGACTCAAATTTCCAATAAAGGGAAACAAGTTAAAACAGTATGGGGCCTGCAATCAATTCTCTCACAGGGTAAAAGTGAATATCAAGCATGTATACGCCTCAGTGCCAACTCTGATCAATCTATAAACATAAGAGAAATTTTAACAGACAAAAAACACACACCATCTTCCTCCAATCTGCTATTTTTTACTTTTTACCTTTTTATTTATTATATTTCCATTCCTTTTTATTCACATGTCAAATATTATCTAAGGTTCTATATCAAGACAAAGAAAACACTACTATTAACAGTTTCACACACTATTCCCTGCAAATCACCTCACACGCTATCTTCATTAATCAACCATCAAATCAATTTAACTAATGATTTAAGTATATTCCGTTATTCAATTACCTATAATTGATTATAGTTCCTAAGCTTGGTGGTAATGGTAGAAGATATATTTTTAACTAACGTTTCTGATACTATAGTTTATTGTCGACAGCACGGAGGTAAATACACAAGTATATGAGAAGAAGCATATCGTTGACTAAATTTATATGCCACGCATGCATGGACACAAATCAAGTAATAATTTTGTACATTTGTTGCGAACATGAAATATATTCAAATTGGAATGTTATTTATGGAAACTCACATAACACGTGTATATATATATATACATATTTTTATTGCAAAAGATAAATCGTGCCTTTTAATATGTATGTGATTAGAAATTTCACCTATGAATAATAGTTATTGAATCTTTAAGCTGTGGTTTGAATCATCATGCAGGAGGAGAAGACACAGATTTGTGCTAAAAGAGCAATAGGTCAACCGGTTTGCAACAGCGAAATGGTGGGGAGATGGATACATAGATTTTATTTGCAATTCTGTGAAGAAAAATATGGAAAGTTACACTTAAGGCATAATATATTGAATATATTATGAAGATAATCAATTAAGTTTTTACGTATAAATTAGTCTCAACGATAATGGCTTATATAAATCTATATTAGTATTTTATTCTATAATAATAATAACTAAAATCATTAGAAAATATCTCACTTTTCACTTTTTTTTTTATTTTGTTCACTTAATTTAAATAATCTTTTTTTTATAATCTTTTTTTTTTCAATCTCTCACTTTTCATTCTTTAATTTGTATTAAGATGAAACAGTCAAGAGTGAGAGTAGAAAATAAAATAAATAAGATTGTTTGGATGGAGTGAAAAGTGGTGAAAAGAAAGAAGAAATGAATAGAAAAATTATAAGTTTACATGATTAATTTAAAAGAAAATGAAAAAGTAGTAGTTGGTTTTAGTAAAATAAATAAAATACTTCTGATAAATTTCATTAAATTAAATAAATAAACATTCTTTTCTTCTTGATCATGGGTGCATTATGCCCTGCTAATAAGGTTGATATTTGGACAATAAAATACCACACAGAATTCATTATTCTAGAGTTTATGTAGATATTTTAGGTTTATATAATCAATTAAAATCCTTGCATAATTCTTACTCTGAATCATATCTAATTTGGAAAGTTACATAAACTGTTATTAATGTCACTTTTTTTAGCTTAATTGAATTAACTTTCAATAGAGAACGTGGAGAAAAATCAATATCACGCTGAATTTCTGACCAAATCTTTTCATTTAAGAGAAGAAGAAAAACCCTATGCAAACACAGGCTACATGAATTTCTCTTTATAAAAATATTAGTGTTCGAGTGTTGACAAGCTCAAGGCATCCAAAAAAGTATATTATGTATTTGAACCAATAATTTAAAGCTATATAGACAGAGAGAAGGCAAAAGCACCATAGTGATGCAATTATTTTTTAAATTACTGAAAGGAATATTTTCTAAACAAATTACACATTTGGTATGTCAAATTATTCTTCCAAATACTAATTTTAGTTTTTAAATACAAATTTTAAATTATCCAAATTTAAATAAAAACCATAGTATAAATGAAATAACATAAAATCGTGCTTACAAGATTTCATTTTAATTCATTAAAGAAAATTAAAAATCGTATATGACTTCTTAAAAAAAAAATCAGTAGTATATGGTTTTGCCTAGAAAGAAATATACGGACTAGTTGATATTATATTTTAGTTCCAGAACTTTTACTTCCCACAATGACTTTACACAATATTACCTCAGTCTTGTAAAGGATTTGCAAGCATCATGCTGCGTCAACTTGGAGTTTTCAAATCTCATTGCACCATACCATCACAAACGCTTCTGTATTCATAAATTTATCTATAACTTTTACTCAAATTATGATTTAAGAATTTTCAAGTAAAACTAAAAGACACCAATACAAAATGACGTTTGTGGTACATATATATTTGGGAAAAGGTATGGAGTGGAGAGTTAGGGTGACGAAGAATCATGACAGCTTTGCACGCAAAGCTGGTTACTTCTGCATTGGGGGCTTTCTCTTCTTTTCTTGTTGATTTTTAATTTCTATTTTCATCTTTTCACTTTGTCCTTTCCCATCAAATGCCACCATGTTTCATGCCTGTTAGGGTTCCAGCCGTGTGAGGTACAGGGTTTTCCAAGTCCCAATTTTAGGATTTTTGTTGCTATTTTTTCCTTACACCAATATATTAGGTTTTTTTAATGAAAATACTGATATACAAGGTTTAGATGTTTTTAGATATATAAATCTTTTAAGTATTTCACATTTTTTAAAATTAAATACTTTAATTTAAGATTCTAAAATACTTTCAGATTTTTTAGTTTATTAATAATTTTATTATAATCACCAGTACATTTTGCATCCTATGACATCACATATAGATGATTTAAACTAATTATTATTCAACACCTGAAATGATCTGATACGCAGAACAATATAATATAAAAAAAACTCATACAAAATTATTGGATAATAAAATAAGTTATATACAAGAAATCTAAAAATTATTCAATCCAATATCTTGTCACAGTTTCGTTTTTTTGAATTGTGGGATGTTACTGTGTCTATAAGTTTATAAATAATTATTTTTTTACCTGAACTTTTGAATGCAGTAACATTTCGAAGACTGTAATAAATATTTTGACTTCGAAAGCAACAATATTTTCGTTACCAATTCATGTATTAAATTATGTAACTTTTTGTATTCAATTTCGTAAAAAGTACTTACATAGCTTTGAATAAAAATATTAGTTGAGTGACCTCATTATTTTTTTCTCTTTACACAAGAGTTGATTATATATACACACACAACTAAATCTGAGGTTAGTACGTTATATTTTTTAAATGATAAAATGAACTGCGTGAGGCATTGTGAAGTGTAACGAATATGGTTAAAGAGGAGGAAGATTTGTGGAGGGAAAAGGAAGAATTATTGGAAGGGTGACAGCATGCATGTGATTTTATGCGAAAAGCTCAGCTGGAATTGAATGGAATGGTTCGAAGAGTCCATTGAAGAGAGTGACCACTCCCACGTTGAAAGGCCTAACCTACCCATCGGATAAATGCTTCTCTTCTCATTATTATGATGGCATAGTACAAGTAGCATATCATATCAACTAGTAGTTTGAAGAGAGTGTGAAGGAAGTGGGTTATATATTATTATAGGGTAGAGATGTTACTTATTAATGAAGGGTTTTGAATATCTTAGATGTAATGATAACCATTGGCAAAGTGTGATAGTGATGGGACAAGACATGGTCAATCCATCAGTCTCTTGAAGTCTCTCGCAGAGTCTTTTCCTTTTCTCCAAAACTTTCTTAACTTTCTTCTTCCATGGTTGCAGCCCCTACGTAAGACAAACATATCAACAACATGCAACGCAAGACCGTTTCCAACGCCCCCCTTTTTCATGTAAGACTACACCTACTCGCTCCTTACACTAATTCTAACATTTTTCACTTTCTTCTACTTCACAGGTATCATTTTTCAATCACATACTCAATCCTGAAGCTCAATTTTGTGAAAGTCAAAAATGGAAAAAACTTCTATTGAAGTCAATATTTTCAATACTTTTTTTTTTTAAGTAGGTTGTTGCATATAGTTTTTCCTCTAAATGACAACTGTTTTTTATTGAAAAAATAGCAATTATTTATTTTAATTTAATTCTAGATAAGTTACATCATATTTGTAATAAATAAAGACAGTGCATTCATTGAAAGAATGAAATTATTATAGTAAAATTGTCCGGTGAACAGAACACTTATTATTGTTTTTATTTTGTGTAAAAGAATTAAATGGCAGTGATAATTTTGAGATAAGATTATTTACTAAAGATAATTTTACTCAAATTAGATATAATTGTTATAAAATACAAACATTTTTCTTTTGAGATATTTAACATAACTATTTCAGAAGAATTTAAGCATGAGACGGTGTAGATTAAGCTTAAATAATGTCTTAGAAATTGTTTATACAAAGTAAATTGAGAGTTTGAATTGTTGGAAGAGGTGAGCAATAATGGTATAGCGGTGGTGATGCCCTGTTTGAAGCTTGACCCTCGTCTTCAGACTCTGCAATTCTCACGTTACTAATAATAAATGCTTGGTGTATCTTTTTTCCATATTTTCCCCCGAAATGTTGCTATTCACCGCTATGGTTACGTAAAGGTGAGCAAAGGCATCTTATCAGTTTTTGTGATTGTGGGGTAGTTGTGAAACTAAATTAAAGAATTTGTTCGATATTCGTATTAATATTATTATTATTTGTTCATTGATAACAGAAGGAACCAATTCAGTTTTTTTGATGGGTGATGGAAAACAATAACGGATATTGATTGATTTTAGAATAGGGAATAGGGAATAGGGAACAGGGAATAGGGATATAGGAGTAGAAGTAGGAGGTAGAATGAATCTACAAGCGCATTGGCTGTGTTAGCAACAATTTGCCGTGTTCAACAATGGATATTAGACTTCACATATGTTTCCTTCCCCTAATCACTACATTATAATTTTAATTCTTAAAAATCAAAGACACTACTAAATTAATTTTTAGACTTAAGCTAAAATTCTTCTCAGATAAACCATCAAGAAAATCTGAATTTAGGTAATATAACCTATTCCTCATAAAATTATCCCTAATAAATTATGGGAAATAGAAAAGCCAACAAAACTAAGATCAAGATTTGCTTAAAGTAAGAACCAACTTGGAGTAAGTTTTCACCCATAATTTATTCCATCCTCTTTGTGAAGCCTGTTCAATAGCCATCATGACTTGCAGAAGTTCTGCTGGAAACACAGTATTAATGGCAATGTAGGAACAAGACCACTTATGAAGTCTCCAACACCATCATGAAAAATACCAGAACTAGTAATATGACCAGGATAACCCCTAACAACTCTACTTGTATTGCCTCTGACAAAATCAAAACGAAGAGCAAGTAAATTTACTTGATTAATAATCCCCTCAACTTTAGAAGGATGATTAGAAAAACCAAAATACTTACTGACCTTAAACTCTTCCTTTAAACGTAGTCCCTCTCAAAATAGACACGCCATAGGATGAAATACCTAGATGGAGAAATGCATTACAGGGAGACCCTTATTCACGGAAGGTTAATCCTGATGAAAAAATGTCTTGGCTTCCCTAAAGATTCAGTTACCATCTTGTGCTAGAGACCATATTGCCTTATCCTTATCCCTCCATAAAAGCATAGAACCAATCTTTCCCTGAAGCTTAGGTAGACGTGATAAAATATCTTCAAGAATATTTCATTCATTTTCAAACCACACATATATCACTCACCATTGTCATGGACCCTTCACATAATTTAGAAAAACTAGGTCAAACTGAAGAATGTTTATAACAATCTATCACTTAATTATCCCTTCAGAGCATCCTAATACGCATTAGGGAAGCTCATATTTTGACACACGCAACAGGTTTTAGATATGATAAGACATCCTCGGGATTTAAATCTTTGCTTACTTGATAGTTATAAATAATAAGAGTTAATTTATATTTGTTTTTCTCCCTCCTTCTCATCACTGCTACTTTATTTATTATTATTGTTTTTACCATCACAACTTATCACTACCACTGTCTAACGTTAATGTTACCATGGTCTTAATTTATATTTTTATATAAATGGGTTCTTAAAAAAATTCTTATAGTTGCAAAGAAGTTTTTATATATAAAATATAAAAAAGATTTTCTTTGCATATCAAAATATTCATAAAAAAACTTATAGGCAAGCAAATAATTTTTTAAGGGTCAATTTACTATAAAATTTTAATAAAAGACTTATCAGCACACTTATATCTAAAAATAAATTTGAATATTTACTCATTGTATTTATTATTATTATTATGATTACAATAGTGGATTAAAACCACTTTGTCCTCATTCATCATATCTCTCATCCTCTCTCTATAATAATTTTGGCCATCTCAATTAATATAACACATTTAGTATTAATCGAAACTGACAGATTTTAATTCAAGTGACAAAAAATTATTGGATACACAATAAATTAGACACGAGAAAATTACTGGAGCTAGAAAATAAGAGACAAAATAAAGATAAAATAATTTTAGTCCTATTATATTATTATAATATTATTATTACTACCTCATTAGTATCATTAGTGTAATTCCTTTTATTACTGTTATGTTGTAATTGACATTATTACTATTATTGATGTCCTACAGTAATAGCACTAATAGTGTTATTATGTCTTTACCATTGTCAATCATTATTATTTATTTAATTAATTATCAAATACAAAGCAAGATAACAAAATAATATTATTAGACATGCACCAAATATTAGATATGATGAAAGTTGATCATATTCTTATATTTTATTTCATTATAACCATCAAATAGACCCTGGTTATACAATCAGAAATGTTATTATTTTAGGAAAATGATAAACATCCTCAATGACGGATTTTAATATTAGAGGATATCCAAAGAGTTCATACTGGCTAATATCTTTATTTTGGGTTAATCATTAAACACTTTAAACATACATAAAGTGGCATATAGGTGATAATTAATAAATAGAGGCATAATAAATGCATTATTTTATATTTTCTCGTTTTAGCTTCTAAGTAATCAGGAACTAAACTTAACTAATCATTTGATAAGTTTCATCTAACGTTTTCTAGCTTTAGTGAGATAATTGAACAAAAAATGTTTGAAGTCACTTAAAACATATTTTTGTTGGGTCAAAAGCGTCACCGCGAGAACCACTTCTCTCTTTTGAAATTCATCTAAGCGAAAATGACCTCTAGAGATCTCTCGTGCTAGATTATTGCATTGAAGAAGGGTACTATACTACTCGACTTCATTATTCATCTTCTCGTTTCTCCATGTATTTTAGGTTCACAAGGGGAATGAGAAGCTTCACTCGCCTTTTCTGTGATTAAATGTGCCAAACTCTCTTCTAGAATTTGAATAATATATTCCTTTTTCTATGTTCTATTTCTTTAATATTAGTATTTTATTTGTATATTCCATGTTCATTGTTGGATATCGGATTGAAATTGAATTCGATGTGACTAGAAAATAGTCATTAATTAAAAAAAGAAGTATTAATTTGTTTGTCATCTCGTGGTCATAAAGTTAAGGCAAATTATTTTGTCAAATTAATAATTGGATTGAAGCTTGCGAAAGAAACTTACATGACTTTCTCTTAAGATTAAGGTTTTGATTTTTTTTTTTTTATGATCAATGTTAATATTAAAATTTAATTTCAATATTCAAGTGTATTTATAATAAAGGATGAGATTTGGTGAAGTCTACTCACAATAATCACATTTCATTAGAAAAATCATAAATATTTTTTTTTTTGTTTTCTCTTGATTCGATAAAAAGTAAAAAATAATTTCAATCATTTTCTTTAATTTACTACTTTGTTACTCTAATTGCGTTCCAGTACGTTATTATCATTAGATTTATCAGTTCAAATAGTAAACAAATGTGTTTTTTTAGTAAGCAAGCATTGTGCAAGTCTCTAGGAATTGTTCCATTATTCTCAACCTTTAAAAATTTAACGAAAAGAATGCTATGACTCAAACAGTTCTCACATGAATTAGGACAAGAGTAACAAATATTCCAAAGTGCTTTGTCAGCCGCCACAAAAAGTCATATCGTCTGTTTGGTTTATATATATATATATATATATTTTTTTTTTTTTTTTTTATTTTTTTTTTTTTTTTTTTTTTTTTTTTTTTAAATTTCCATTTTATATGTTTTTTTTCATTTTATATAGATTATAGTAATTAAAAATATCATTTGAATTTTTTTTAAAGAATATTGGTGAAATAAACTGCGAAAACAGTTTTTTTAAGAAGAAAACATCTTTCACAGAATAAGTTTAAGTTACGAAACAATAAAAATACTGTAACTTTATTTTTATAATTTTTAGAGAAGTATAATCAACTTAAGTACACAGCCCAAAAAAAATGCAAGGTCACATTGGGTTTAAGTATCAGAAAACTGAAAGGTTTGACATTAATATAATTCTAAATCAATATGCATCCAATATCCGATTAAATATCTATCACGAGGATATGTGTAACGTGTCGTAAAATATAAATTTTATAAAATATACTAAAAAATAATTTAATCGTTTTACAGGTAACATCAAAATATCTTTCTTTCCCAGTCCATGGTCTAGGCATGAATTCATGGTTAAAGCCCATCCAATTCGGGCGCTTCTTCCTACACCTCCATGCTTTTCTTTCTGCACCCCCAAATTTCCTAAAATATTAAAATACTTTTCTAAAATTTGTATTCTGGAATTCAGAATAAAATTTTTCTAATTTAAAAATGTAGAATATAAAAAAATTTATTTTGTGTTATATAATCCAAAATACAAGAAGAGGAGGGTGGGACTGAAAAAATGAAAAGGATAAAATGATGTGGATAAATGATGTTTTTACTTCTCCTATGGAGGTGCAGGAAGAAAGTATCTACGTAAAGAAAGAATTTGTAGGATAATGGTCTGACCCGTTCCAAGGCCCACTCTGAAATACTCCCGAAAGCCGACTTGGTATTCTTACAATTCTGGGTTAGGAAGTGTGATCCAAGATTGCTATTGGCACCGTCGTAAAACACATTTTTAATTTTATATATAGGTGAACGGTACAATTAAGTACTTCTATACAACTGAAAGTAATTTGTTTTCTACGGAGGTGAGTTGTTGATGAAGATCATGTGTATGGAAGAAGAAGTATTAACCAAAACCAGAAATGGAAGATTTAATTTATTGGGAGTGGGCCTGGGCCGAAGTGAGAGACAAAAAAGAAAGTGGTTAAAATGAAGAAGTAAAGAGAGAAAGAAGAGAGAGGATAATACAAAAAAATGACGCTTCTATCTTCTCTCTGTTCCTATCCTCCAATTCCTTGCTCGTGGTTTCCGTTGACGTCTAACACCAATGCTTTCTCCAACAATCTCAGGACCCAAATCCAATCATCTTCTTCCACCAACATTTTCACCCAAAAACTCGAGACCTCTCTCTTATCCATCGCCGAATCCTTCTACGAGGATGAGCTCTGGGCCGCGGCCTGTCTCCGCGTCCGTTCCTTCCATCAATTCAGCCCTGACGCCTTCGGAGTCCAAGTCAGTATCTCATTTCGATCTTCTCTTCTTTCATTTAACTCTCAAATTTAGATGCATGCGTCTTCTTGATTGAATTCTGATGAAGTAATGTAACACGGTGCATTCCGTATTTCGTGTTTGTTAAGTTGTGTTAGGATCATATGAGGTACTTGGCTGAGCGCGAGTTCGAAGCACTCAAGGAACGTGTTTCGGGGAAAAGATTGGGCTTCAGAAGAGTCTCTTGCATTAATGCTTCCCTTCCATTGTCCCATATCGCTTCCCTCTCCGATGATTTGTGCTCTTCATGTAAGGTTTGTTTATTGCCTCCTTTCATTCACGTCGCTCTGATTCCCTTCGTCAATGGATTGCTCAATGCTAATCCTTCCCATATGTATGTTTGGAGATGCACATTTAGCAACTGCTGACTTTAGTCATTGGTTAAGGAATTCAAAATTGAAAATTTTCGTTGAAATGTTATCAATGTATTTTTTTATTGTGATTTCCAATGCATTTCTTATGTGATTGCTATTTTTGATTTCTTAATCAGTGCCCTCAAACTGCAGTACTTGCTAGTAAGACCCAATATTAATATTACTAAAATTAAATGGAGAGATCTGTCTATCATACCTATCTTTTTACTCTGCTTAGAGTTGTTGTACAATTTAGTTCAAACCTCGATTCCATCAAATAAATTGTCACAGGATGGGTTATCTCTGTGTTGATTTGTTCTGTTTCTTAACATATTTAATTGTAGTATTCTGCTAATGGGGAGGACCGGATTGTAGTTGGCACTCTTGATCTTAATCAGTGCTTGAGACTTACTGATGAAATTGTAGGGTTGAAGCCTGAGGTATTTTCCTATCTCCTGATATGTCCAAACTTTATGCCTGTTGTATCTGGTAGAGGTTTTGAGTTTTGACACGAAAATCTTCTCTCTGCTTTCTGATTTTGTACAGTGCCACCCTGTAACTGTTTAAATGTTTCACTGTTATAGGTCACTGGAGCTGATATAACTAGGGCATACCTCAGTAATGTATGTGTTGCTGAAGAGTTGCACAGAAATGGATTGGGTTATGCACTTATTGAAGTGTCAAAGTTAGTAGCTTATGATTGGGGTAAGAATCCAAAAAAGACTTAACTGCTACGTGGATGTTACTATCGTTTCTGCTGTCTTTGAAAAAGGTCAATTGATGTGCACATATGAAGAATGTTAGCAATATATTCCCTAGTAAAGTTCTTCTAATAGAATCTCTTTTATTGTTTAAAATATTTGAGATTACAAAATCACGGATGAGACTCAATTTAGTAACTTCCCATAAGTTTAAGCAATAATATAGTGTATTCAAAGGAGTATTTTACAAACAATTATCTTGATTAGATATAGGCATAGCAACACTTATTTCTAAATCCTAATCTTTGTTTTGATAAGGATTTTCTGTAATTTAAAATTTATTTACACCCTCCCCCAATTTTCAGTCCTAACAAACAAAATCTTGAATGTTCGGTGAAATTAGAAAGTTCATTTGGAAGACTTGGAAATGATTATTGATTTACTCTGTTACGTGTTTACATTGGACTAATATTCTCGTGGCACTACAAAACAATTATTATTGGTGATTAAACTTCTGATGTCCTTTTTTAATCGTTGTAAGAGCTTTGCCTGCTAAAGATCAAGAAAGTATAAAGCTTCTCTTATTTGTACTTTACATGTCAAGAAGTCTTTATATTTATAAATAGTGATTTCAACATATACTCGTAAGGAAGAAAAGAAAGCGATGTGATTTTAACAAAAAAGATTATGAAATATTAGCATGCCATAATGTTTATTTTTTATTGGTTAAGATATTAAAGATCATTAAGGATATAATTTTAGACGGCCTTTTTTTATTGAACTACTCGTAATTTTGAAACATCCATTAACCAAACTCCATGCATATATACGTGTGTGTGATGGATTCTAATCGCTCAGCTACGTAAGAATCCGGCTATTTTTCAAAAAAAAATTTCGTTTGGTTAGAAAACTAATCCGGAAGTGGTTGCCATTCTAGTTTTCGTTATGCATGGCTCAATTCAAAATATTATTATCTAGGGCAGCATCATATTCCATTTGATTGCCGAGCATAACTATCATCACTTCCCCCCTATTTCATCTATCATTGTTGATGAGATTTTTGCTTAATTATTTTTCAATGTCAAGAGCCAGACATCAATGGAAACGGTTGTGATCTCCGTTATCCTTGGTCTGTGTTCAGTGAATATTATTGTGGACCATGTAGACTTTCTGTTTTGTAAAGCACTACTGGTGTTCATATAATATTCTATTATTTTTTCATTAACCATTTTACTCATTTTAGTTTATGAACAAGGACACCCTGATTTCTACATGACAGTTCAGATTGGACTTTCCTATTCCAAAAATGACTACATTTACTTATATTTATCGTTCTTTCAGGCATAACAGATTTGTACGTCCATGTTGCTGTCGACAATGAACCAGCAAAGAAATTGTATATAAAAAGTGGGTTTGTTTATGAAAGTGATGAACCGGCGTGGCAAGCCAGGTTTCTGGATCGACCCCGAAGACTTCTCCTATGGTCAGGGCTTTGAAGGACCGAATTTAACAGTGCTGACCTATATCTCGTGTGTATATGGTTTGGTGTCTATTCTTGTCAAGCATTTTTTAGGAGATCCCTACCTACCTCAGCTCCTGTTACTTCTGTTTTTTTCCTTTCATTCCAGAAGTCAAGGTAGGCATGGAATAGCTTCCCTTGATGATATATTAAGCACACATTGTAACGCTTAAAGCCCTAGACGGAACATTTGGGGCGCAGAGCACTATAAGAACATATTCTAGTATCTATATATAGTTACGAATATTAAATAATAAATACTATCTCAACTCTAAGAACCCTGCTTCATAGAGGTACATGTTGTAATTCATCCTTTCAAGAAAATGTAGATCATTTCTAAAAATATATTGAAAGGGTATTTACAAGCTGTCTACTGCAAATTTCCTGGTAAGCAGTAAATTAATGGACAACATGAATTCATTCGAGACCAAATTACCAGAGTCAAAATTTGGATTGCAGCGACGTGAAATGATAAACTGAACTGTCACAGCCAATTTTGCTGTAGATTAGATCAATATTTCTATCTTCGAACGTATACAACAACTGAAGCTTGAAGATCACGATCTACCTTGAAGTGAGCGTTAAAAAATCTTTTTTCCTGTTGTTGAAATCCCGATGTTAATTAACGAAGGAGGACAAATTAGCAGTATTTAGAAGAATCAAGAAACTGAGAAATAATTAAACTTGAGACAGTCTAATCAATTACCTCCCTATAATTAAATGACATTAAAAGGTTCTTCAATTTTTGTTCTTCTGAATCATATAAAACTATGTGGCTGGCCATAGACACGTTTTTAGCATATTCAGATACAAAAGAAACAGGGTCCATCAAGAAACGGTCGGACTCATCGGGGACTCCTTTCTGTTCACTGCTAAACAATATACATTAACAGGAATTATGAACTTATTTAACTTCCAATTAAGATTAGAAGCAATGACACAATTCAAAATTTCAAACCTTGGTGTGCAGTCCAGAAATTGCATTGGCAGGTTATGATGCAGCATGGAATAGTACGGAGTCGCATGGCAAGGCGTTAGGAATAGGATGCTTTTCACTTTCCCATGAAGAGCTTCTTTAGCAAGGTGGTTCATGACATCCTCAGGTCCTCTCTGTCAGAAAAGAGAGAATGTATTGAATATTCTAGGTTCTTACAGAGGATTTTAATGCTCAACTCTAATATAATAAACAAGTACATCAAATTGAAAGAAGATCCTAAATAGATTAGAGCACGTTTGGACAAACTTCTTCATAGGAATTTATAGAAAAGAAAAAAAAGGAAAAACATGAGTTTCTCTATAATTTAAAAATAACTTAAGCACAAATTAAAAAATAAAAATTTAGAGAAACTGTGACAAAACAAATTAACTTATGCTTCATAAACTAATTTAAACTTGTGGAGAAACTCGTTTCATTTGTTTTTTCAATAATTTCTTTTCGAGAAATTTGTCCAAACATGCTCTTAATATATAATAGCAGAATCAAGTACAGGTAAGGATAGGGAGGGAAGAGGAGAGAGACCTGATGAACCAAACTCATATACAAAGCCATTGGAATATTGGTAGCAAGCAAAAATAATATAGCAATGCCCATCTTGGGAGAGCGTCTGGAATGCGTTTTTGAAGATTCTTTTCCTTTATACCTTGCAGAACCAGGATCTTCTATTGCAGCTAAAGAGTAACCAGAGAATATCAGAGCTATGGGAAGAACTGGCAAGACAAACCTGTACCTCACAGTAATCATTATCACAGATCAAGCTAAACCCAACAGACCGGGTACATGATAACATGCTTATGTAAATTTTCATATTGAAATACCTGAATTCTTTGTGACCTAATAAACTGTAGAAACCTAAAACCCATGCAAGAAGGCCAGAAAACTTCCATTGTTTGGAATAAATTATACCAGCTATACAAAATGGTAAGTAAGAGAGGATCATAACTGTAAATCCCTGAGTGAAGTACCAGTGCCACTTGTGAGTTCCATAATAGTCTCCACCCGAGGAGAGAAAATTGAATTTTAGAAAATTAAGTGGTACTAGAACCCATGTGCCGTACATGAAACGGTCTAATAAGCAGGTAAGTCCAAGCACCAGAATCCTGATAGAGTGCACCCAAGTGTTAATGGTCTTCAGGGATAAGGGAAGCAGAATGAAAATTAACATATGATAATACACGATTCTCTAAAAGCACAATTATTTGACAAGATTGAATTTTCATAATAGATCGTAAAATGTGTGAACTTTCAGGAAAGGAGTAGTCCAATGTTCATGTGGAAGGAAAAGTCACATAATTTTTTAGGTGAATCTCCTGGGCATATGGAATGGAGCCAAGGAGAGTAGTGATGACTTGAATCTGATGACAACAAAAACATTATTCAATACAAATATATTTCTTGATCCTTTTTATTAGAAGCAGTCACTCTGATACTTTATAAAGCTTTCATTAAATTAATTTACCTTAACTTTTGAGTTACTAATGTTATTTTCTGATATGAATTGTAATTAAATTTTCGAATAGCTGTGACATGTCAAATTAATGATTATAGTAAGTGCAATAAAATAAATAAATTTCATAGGAATTTTTATATGCTACAATAAAATTTCTCAATGTTTGAATAAATCCTAGCTATTGGGAAACACAAGCAAAATAACACAAAATTCAGGTATCCTTACATCTCCTTCCCAGATGTCACGAAGCTTTCTAAGAATATGTAAACTGGTAAAAGTTAGAGCATGTAAACAGTCCCAAAACATACCCAATAGGAGCCACCTCCAAAAAAATGAATTTGAATCTATCACGTGCCTTTAAAAGCTCAAGCAGACCGACATACAACCATGTAATTGCACTTGTTGGTCGGATAGCACAAGCCACTGCTGCCACAGCTAAACCCCACTTCCTTGAAACAAAGGAATAGTTGCTGGAAGATCTCATGCAGGGCCAAAAGTAAAGAGACACAAGTGTAAGAACAGTCTCCAAGCTATTCGATAGCGTTCGACAAAAACAATAAAACATAAACCAATTGGACAGCTGCGAAAAGAGCTGTAACAGAGTTAAGTTTTCACATACAGTACATAAAATGTAAAGCAGCAAGAATTTCTAACATTAAACACACCCAATTTAACAAGAAAAAAAAAGAGAGTGGGCAAAATCGTAGGATACTGTCCACTTTGCAACAGAATCACCAAAAAGAACCTCAGAAAGCTTGTACAAGTATAAATCACCAACTGCAGAGAACAGAGATTGAAGAAGCCGCGGAGCCCTCATCTGAAAAAAATTGTACAAAAACTCTATAGGTTAATCTTCAGTCAATGTAAGGATTTTAACATATTAAACCAATTAAAAATCACTCAGACATGACTTTAAAAATAATTATTACAAAACGTAACAATCTCTATCTTACACTGCAACAATCACAAGACAGTATAAAATACATATTTTTATTAAATTCAAATTATAATTAATTACAGGATACAATTTTATTCAAATGGAGGAAGTAAAACTTTTTCTTTTGAAAATTTATTGCAACTGCATATGCAATAAATTAGAATTGTTCCATATTAGTGGTCGTAAAATTATAATTAATGGAACTAAACCTATGAAACACATAAGAATAAGAATACATGAATTATTTGGTTAAGCTGCTACATTTAGATTTAAAGCGTTACCATAACCCAAGGGTTATCAAGATGCAGTAAGGCGAGGAGCCTATAAAGCGGAACGAAGAACATGGGATGCAAGTAGCTTCGGATACCCTGTTTCCACTCCCACGTTAAGTGACCGTACCTGCCAGATCAGAGTTTACGTGCCATCAGCGAAGAAACAAACAGAGGTTTAACGGAAGAATGAAAGGGAATTTAACGGAACGGTACCCAAACGCGACGCGATGCGCGACCTCGGGGCCCTGCCAGTGTTCGTCGGGGTTGAAATAAGTCTGCACCAAAACGGAATTCACCATTCGGAACGCCAAGCAGAGAAGGAAGATTCGTTTGTGTGAAGAGCAGAATGACGAGTGCTCTGAATCTGATTTTGACGAAGTTGGAGCTTCGAATTTCTGTTTGTCTGCATCTTTGTTGCTGTTGTGCCTTCGTCTCATTCTTTGAGAATGTGATATCTGTTTCCCTCTCTGTCGTTAGAAAAGAAAAACGACTACAGTCATTTACTTCTGCACTAAGAACAGAAATGGAAGAAGTTCCAGAAGGAATAGCGTGGACTCGGGTAGTAACCGTATTTTTCTCGATACGACCCGACTCAAATTGGGTTTGCCATTTTTTCAGTTATGGGCCGAACACTTAAGAAGCCCGCTTTGTGGTCTCAGAAAATTTTCTATAAAAAAAATCACAAACGTACACACACAAAAACCTTTGGTAGAAGAAAAAAAAAATTCATGGCAGAAAATCATGAATCGAGAATTTTCATTCCTAGGTATAACTAAATCTTATTTAGTTAGTAAAAAATATTACTGTAATATTTATATAATTTTTTAAAAGGAGACCGTAATTTATTGCTGTATGATTTATTAAAATAATTATTTCAACTCGAAAAAGTTATATTTTCATTTATATTTTTCCAGAAAAATTAATAAAAAATTGTTCTATAAAAACATTGTTTCCTGAAAATTTTACTTTTTAAACGCAAACATGCATGAAAAATTGTTTGAAATCTCAAATTTCTTGAAAACTAAATTTTCCCATTTATAAAATGTCGCTGAGTGCAAACTTTATACTGTTAAACGGTTACATATTACTATAAATATATATCTTCGAGCAGTTATTAGAAAACCTATCATATATTACCATAATACGATGTGATGAAAAATTGCACTCCATGTTTGAATAAATATAATTTTAAACAGTTTCATGAATTTTAAATTTCTAAAGAAATATTATAAGACTACATTATTCTTTAACAATTTTATATATTAATAGTAATTTATCCCTTAAGAAAGGTTTTTAAATAGAAGTTTAGAAAAAAGAAAAGGGTAATAAATGTTTACATAGTATTATAAAACGATAGACAATTTTTAACAATTTTTTTTATTTATTCACTTAAAAATAATTATATTTATTTATGTTTTTTAAAATTTAAGATAAAATTATTTAATATTCAAAACACGGAATCATTTCTATTAAAAAAAAAAAGTTAAACTCAAATGAGGATAATGCATTTTTCTTAAATATGTCTTTAACTGAATGGCGATAATCAACTGTACACAAATTGCAAAGCTAATAAAACAAAATGGGAACAGGGAAATTTCGTTAAAGATTGTCATTCTTAAAGACTGTTTGTAAAAAGAGCACAAAATGCATTCGTTAAAGCTCTTTGTAGTTATGTAATTCATGTAAGCCAACAAAAACAAAACGGAAATAGGTGAATCTGTTTAGAGTTTTAGAGTTACCCAACAGAAATTCCGCGGTCTCCGTGTCTCTAATTTTCTCCTTACACGGGGACCATGTAGTTGGTCTGGCTTACCTTTTTGTCTAACGAAAAAAAAAAAGTGAAAAAAGGAATAAGCTTATCTTGTTCAATTTATGTCCCAAATACAGAGCTTCAGACAACAACGTGGATTGAGGTAAAAGAAATACTGAATCCCACAAAGAAGATACCAGTTGGCCGGTCGGTCTTGTCCCCAGAAAAGGTGCCACCCCACAACATTATTTCTTTTCACATATCACTCAAAGTGTGTCTTATAGTTATAATCAAATGAGATTTTGGACATAAACTTTGTGCACATAATATATTGTTTAAGCATGTTCTTTCAAATTAAAGCATGCGATATAGTAACAGTACCCTACCCTTGTATAACATGGCGCGTATATACAAATTATTTTAGACAGATATCACAGATATTTTGAATTAACAGTAGGAACGATATGTTGTAATAGTTACAAATATATGTAGGGTACAAGATGCAAACAAATACATATGGTGATAACAGTTATTTCAGTAAAATTGAAGCTCATATTTTGCAAAAGAAGCTGAAATCTTGAGCATGTGATTGATGGTTGTGGACCATGTTTTGTAACGACGGTAATCGTCGGCCATGTCTAGCTTGAAAACGCCTCCTCTTGTTGTCAAGACAATCAGATAACATGTATCAGCATCCTCTGCTTCTGAACCTTTGTACAGCTCTGCATGCAGAGTCATTACAATTCCTGTGGCCAGTGTTGCAAGTCATTGTGCCTTCTGATCTAAGTTTAAATAAAGTAAAACAAATGAATATGATAGGAGAAAAAAATGAAAATACCTTCCTTCTTGCTTTTGAATAGATTATGCTTCCTCATCATAAGTACAACCTGTAGTTTTAGAGTGAGATCATTTCACCGTGAGTTAGAGAGACAAAAGTATATAGCTACATTAGTATATTTGAATTAATCATAATGTCTAAGTTAATCATGAACTCAATTTCTTGACATGAAATTCAACGCCACTCGCACTCCGTGAGTTTCAATAATTAAAAGCACCGTAAGTTTACTAGAACAAGTTATTAGATTTTTGTGTCTTTAATTCTTTGCTTGGTTAGCAAGTGTATTATACTATTATCATTATTATCAACTGAGCCGGGTCACTCCATGTAAAGTAGCCTTTGCGATTTTTCTGGATATGTTTTCAGTTGAAAATCTTATGGAGCCAAATAAGATTAGATAGATACACAAAAAAATTATATATGGTCCAAACCTTGGCTTCGCTGCTTAGGATTATAGATACTGATCTCGGCATGTACTTCCCTGTTCAGAGACATAAATAAATTAGAAAATCACATGATGCTTAATAGTTCATAGTTCTTCTTAAGGCTACGTAGTAATAAGTGGATGCTACTGCAGAGCAGTTCTTTTTTTGTGTCATAACTTTACCTTCTGGTGTTTCTACATATAACTCGGCACCCTGTGCAAGAATTGATCTGCCTTTTTCAAAGTCAAAATCAAGATCATTGCTGTCTTCAAGGGGCAAGATGGGAACTCCACCATTCAGTCTGTTCTTGCAACCTGATCTTGCTTTAAGTGTGGCTGCTCCTTTTAATGCTGCAGTTGGCCAGCAGGTTTTTGGTCACCAAAGAACGGTACATAAAGTATGGTGCATGAACTCCAAAAACGAAATCAGAATTATGAGAAAGATATGCTTCCTTCAGTTCCCTCAATTGCATGTTTCTTTTGTTGGATGAAGTGGTACTTTATCTTACAAATTTATTCATATAAATATTTTTAAAACATATGAGGAAATGAACCTAAAAAAGTAAAAAAGTCCCTTTTCTGATGGGGGAAGGGACACGTCAAGAACCATCTAATTTCAATTTTCAACACTTTTGTCACCACCATTACAAGATTTTTAGTTCCAAAATCTGTAGCCAAATCTTTCATCTGCACCCTCTCCCCTCTCCAAATAGCATAAAAGCATTTAAAAAAAATTAGTGACATAAAATTAAGAATTGGGAAATTACATGTTGCAGCTGCGGCAGTGAGAGTTAGGATATCACTTGCACTTGTGCCACTCATGGCTGAGCCAATTACACTGCTAAGCTGTTCTTTCTTTGCTCCCATTGCTTCAGCTACTTTTGCACACTGTGCAGCTACCAATGCAGCGGCAGAGGCCACTGCTGCATCTCTGTCTTGGTTTGATTCCTTTTTCGAATTTTCAGCAGCAACGGCAGCTAAAGCTGCTGCAACCCCTGCAATCGATATCGCTGCATGCACCTCTGCTCTTTGCAATCTCTGCCCTTCTTTTTTCTTCATCTTTATTTCCTTAAACCATTTCTTTATTGAAACACTTTTCAGTGGTATGATCTGCTTCCATGGCACCTGCATGGTAAGCGGCAACCACAACAAACTAAGTAATCACAACTGAAATAATATATACACACATGTAGCTCTAACAATCAGATTGAGACAGATCATAAGATCACATACCCATTTCTTTCGGAAACAGCTGTTGTAATTCAATTCTGGATGCATCGCTTGCTGCATCCATATCCATGACTGAAAAAACATAAGATGAAAAAAAAATATAAGAAAAACTAGTCATTCATGAAAGATCGATTCTCAATAAAGAATCAATACTTCTGCGTTGTAATTTCTTACCTTTACATTATTAGACTTCCATCCTGGCAAAGACCTGAAATCTGCACCATCCATTCTAGCACTCTTCTCCATCTTATGCAAAATTTCAAAAATAAAAATCAGCACCAGAGAGGTTCATAACATTACAACAAATAATGATACTAAATAGAAAGTTGAAGAAGAGAATTAATAGAAAGATAGTATAAGAGAATTTAGAAATATTCTATGGACTAACCGAAGGAGGAGCATTTGGGCTACCAGGCTCTAATTGCTTGACAGAGTTATTATCAAGCAGAAGAACAGATCCATGTTGAGGCTCAGGATGCAGAGCTTGCACAGCGAAGTTACACCATGCAAGTGAAAGGAAATCCATGGTCTCGGGATGTGCATCTGAAGGGGATAGATTAAAATCGGAAGCCATTGTAATATGATGAATTTTCACAACCAAAACTATATATATCTTATCCAGCTACGCGGTTTTGAAATATGAATAAATGTAGGCAAGCATGCATGCATATTTATACATGCTAAATCACTATGATAACAATATAATGATTTTGTAAACCCCACTAGTTCACCAAAAAAAGTAAAAGGGAGTGTCTTTTAAACATGCAGTATAGTATACTCAATAACCCCATTACACAGAACATGCCACCGCGACACTGCCACGGTAAGATTCATACCATCTTTTAAATCAAAAACAATACTTTATGGATTTTTTTTTTATAATTAAATTACTCTCATCTTTGATTTCCTTTTAGTTCAACGTGTGATATTAAATAATATATTTTTCACTTTGATGTATTTCAGATCTCTATTCGGATTCATTATGAGCTGCTTCAAGAACTTTTTTAACAAACAATGTATATTTTCTCTTTTCTTACTTCCTTTAATAGTTTTCCTTTTAAAATTGACTCTAAAAACTTCTTTACAAGGTAACAATAGAAGTGGATTTCCTTTTAAGTCATTCACTCATCGAGCATAATTTGAATTCGGCAGTTAATCACTTTAAGATGATTTGACCTTTTATAAATAAGCATGTGTAATTTTTTTTTTTGGTAAATACTTAAAAACTTTCTTTATAACTTCCTAATGTTTTATCATAGAATTGTTTTGCTTTGATATCGACCCACTATTCCTATAACAAAGATAATATTTGTCCGAGTACATATTTAGACATACATCAGTTTTCCAACCATCGATGCAAAAGGAATATACTTCATTTCATTTCGTTTCAAGTAATTTCTAAGACAATGCATTTTAACCAAACTTGTCACCTTTTTTGTATTAGAACAATTTCTATAAATTCTTAATCTCTCTAATACATTATCTAGATATGGTTTTTGAGATAATTCCAACAAACAAACATTATGATCTATCACAAAATCTTTATATTTTAATCACATAGGATGACACATCCATATCTTTGATTTCAAAATGATTGGAAAAAAAATTATTTACATCATATAACATAATAATATTATTAATAGCAAGCATAATATCATTAACATATAATACTAAAATAACAAGTTTTCTCCTATTGACTTTCATGTAAAGATCAATAATGTTCTTTACAAAATCATATAAAAAGATAATATTGTTAAACTTAAGATACAATTACCTATAAGCTTATTTTAGTCTATGTATTAACTTCTTTAATTTGCAGACCATGTTTTCTTTTATGTGGAAACAAACCTTCAAGTTTATCCATATAATCTTTTTCCTCTAAGTTAACATTTAAAAAAGTGATATTTACATATATTTGGTAAAGCTCTAAATCATAATGAGTCACCAAAGTCAAAATAATTCTCAAAGAGTCATTCTTAAGAAAAGGAGAAAATGTCTCTTTGTAATCAATATCATCCTTTTGAAACATTTAACAATTAGTTTAGTTTTATATCTTTGGATATTATCTTTTGAATCATGTTTGATCTTAGAGACTTGTTTACAAATTATTCTTTTTGAATCTTTAAATCGACTTTATAATCATAGAGGCTAATTCATTAACGTTGACTTTTGAAGTCAAATACCAACACTAATTTAATACTAATTTTTAAATTTAGTTTTAATTAAAGTATTTTAGTGTTGACATTAATTAAATGTTGAAATAAAAACATATTAGTGTCGATTTAGCTGACACTAAATAAAATATATTTTTAATATTAATTTATTTTTTGTCGATTTGGCCAAGGCTAATGACAATAATTTAAAAACAAAAAAACTTGTACAAAACTTCTATTTTCAACAAAATAAAATTCAAACAAAAAGTACAAAAAGTTGTAGTGACGAAGGACATGAGTGTAGATAAAGAAAATAAATGTGAAAGAAGAAAAAAATAGGTGTGAATGAAGAAGATGGGGAGATGAATGTGAATGGAAATAAATGTGTAGACGAAAGAGATTAGTATAAGTAAAGCAGATAAACGAGGATAAAAAAGATAAGTGTGGATGAATGAGATAAGTATGAGTGATGGAGATGAATTTAGATGAAGGAAATGAGTGTGAGAAAATTTATAAACATAAATTAAGGGAATGAATATGAAAAGATTTATATAAAAAGTGAGTGAAAAAAATCATATCTGAGAAGATTTTTTATTTTTAAATCAATTTTTTTGAATTAAAAATAATCTATAATTTTTGTTCATTATCACAAAGATACCCAGATTCATAATATATAAATTAAAACATGTTTCATGGATACTAATTTAAATAAATATTAAAATATATTTAATATTATTAGATTTCATTAAACTAACTAATATCATTTTAAAAAATACTTTTATCATTAAATCATATTTAATAGTGTTAGAGTCGGCTAAGTTGATTATAATATCTTGTTTTTAAACTATATTTAATATTATTAAAGTTGGATAGATTCTAATATATTGTTTTTAAAATATATTTAATATTATTAGAGTTGACAAAATTTATAATAATACTTTTTAATATTTATAATTATTTAAATATATTTAATATTATTATATTCGACTAAGTGGACTTTAATTTTTTTCTAATATTAAAATATATTTAATATTATTAATCAATTAAGTTTACTTTAGTAATCAAATTTAACATTCTTTTAAAATATTTTTATGTGTCACTAAAATTTATAATAATTCTACTTATATGTTATTGAAAATTTTAAATAGTTTATGTCGTATTAGAATCCGTCAACCTGATTCTGATAATATTGTATATCGACTAATGCTAAATTTTGAAAGCTATCTTAAAAAAAAAATATGGTCTACCTTTGACTTGGCCTTATAAATTTTAAAATTAATAATTTTAGTGAACTCAAGTTATTAGTTTTACAAAATCATTATTGCACTTTATCATATACTTAAAATTATAAATTTCCTAGATTTAATCACGTCGGTGATTGATAAAATGATTCTGGTAACTTTTGAAAGTTATCGTTTCAAATGAAATTGTGCTATATATTTTACACCGGTGTCACGTTTTCATATGTTCTTAAATGTTTGTTACACTCTTAAATTTCAAATCAGTATGCTATTATATTCAAATGTCTCCTATGAGTTTTCTCAATTTAATATTTTACGATATTCGTTTCCCTTCGTTCCAAATATTAGAATGAATGAAATTCTCTAATGCAAATTTAATTTAATTATAATAATAAAATAGAAAATAATGATAATAATAATAATGTTAATATTAACAATAATAATAATAATTAATATGATTAATATTGATGATAAAAATAATATTATAATAATAATAATATTATTAATAAAAATATTAATAAATCAATAATATTAATAATATTACTATTAATGTTAATAATAATAATATTTATAATAATAATAACGTTAATAGTAATAATATTAATAATACTATTATAATAATAATATATTAAAAATAATAATATAAATATTTGTATATGAATTTATATACGAATTTAATTTTTATGTAATAAGTCCGGATACAAATTCGTATGTAATTCCGTACAAATGTTGATTTTTAATATGGATTATATTATATATGAATTTACATACAGATTAAATCCGTATGTAATATATTGGATAACAAATCCGTATGAATTTATGTATGTAATGTTGATTTTTAGTATAGATTATATTACATATGAATTTACATACTGATTAAATCCGTATGTAATATCTTGGATGTAAATCCGTATGTAATGTTGATTTTACATACGGATACAAATCTGTAGATAAAATTTCGTATATAATACAAATTTTACATACAGATTTTTATTCGTATATAATTTTCGTAGATAATTTGAGTTTTTTTTTTTGTAGTGATATGTGTAGTACATAGTGTATGATCTTGCATTATTAATAAATGTTATTCAATGATATTCGATACTTATTATTAACGAGATGATGTCATAGGACGTTGTTTTAGGATTTGTCCATAATGAGACATCCTAACTTTACTTATACTTAGAATCATAATCATATAGATGAATAGTATCAAGTGGTGAGAGTAGAAGAATGTTGATATAATTGAAACTGCATTTGGAAAGAATTGGTCAAGATATGAATTTACCCTATCAGCTGAGATTAGGGTGTGTGGATTCATAATTAGTATGATCATCTGACATGTAAACTTCCTTTGTGTCAAATTCAATGCACATGCACTAGTCTTTTAAAAAATATAAGTCAGTGAAATGTTGACATGTAATCTTGAGCATGTTTATTATTGTTGGACTATTTATTTAAGTATGTCTTAAAAGGAGTTAAACTTACCTTTCTTACTTGTTTTTTTTTTTTTCTCTTTTC
>Ga0209700_100248_pt1 | contig 93742 bp, 37 predicted proteins | sample SiratroredBW_FD_187528 | JGI IMG/M metagenome (GOLD analysis project Ga0209700, IMG submission 187528) | Root nodule microbial communities of legume samples collected from California, USA - Siratro red BW (SPAdes) (version 2) | ecosystem: Host-associated > Plants > Roots > Nodule | place: USA...
TTTTGTTTTTTTTTTCTTTTTTAAAAAAAAAATTAAAAATTTTTTTTTTTTTTTTTCGTAATAAGTATTTTGCGCAATATTTAATCTAATTCATTGGAAACTTTTACATATAACAATAAAAACATATAACAAACAAACTTTTACATGTGAGGAATTATTCCTCCCACTTATTTTTCTTTCTTCTAATTCTTTTATTTACGATTTTATGTATTCCAATTCTAAGAGTTGGGAATTTATTCAAAAACTTTCCATTTAAATTTAACTTTCAAATTAAAAAAAAAAACTACTAAATAATGAAAAAGAAAGTCGAATCAAAGACAACCTTTATCCAGTTCTGATCAAATATACTATATAAATCTTCATATAATAATAAAAAAAACATTATTATCTTAAATTAATGTTTAGATAAATTATTTTTGCGAAACTCACTCAAGATAGGATCATGTGTGTGTATGTACGCAACAAAACATAAGTGCACGTAGAAGCAAGCAAAGTATCCAAAAAACCGAAGAAGATCACCAAAACATTCAAATAAAGTGTCAAAGGTTCGAGAACATAATTCACAACATTAAAATAATCGAACAAAATTAAACGAACACATACCCTTTGTGTTTTCCGATTGTGAAGCTCCTTTTGGGCCTCCACCACCGTTGCGCCACCATCCACGGCGGCGGCATTGTTCCCCATGTACAAACTTAAAATCTTCTCCGCCACCTCGCCCCCGTCGTGGCTCTCCTCCATGAGCCTCTCCAACTGGGCCTTGGGCACCCTCATTCTCACCCTGGTGGGCCCACTACTGTCTGGGCCCGGCCCATGCTTGACGACGGCGAGGTCCGAAACGGCGCGTTTCGACAACATCAAGAAATCAAGCCTATCCTTGGCGTTCATGCCACGGATCCCACTGGATCGCACCCTCCTCGTTAGTGGCTCGGGCCGAACCTTCGGTAACTCCACCAAGAAATAAACCCTCTTGGGCCTGAGCTCGTGGTGGGGCTCCAAGGGCTTGGCCCGAGGCCCGAAGTGTTTTACCGCGTCAGAGTCTAGCAGAACGTAACCGGGATAGTCCTTAACGACGTCGTTTGCTCTTGCTGGAGTCTTCAGCTTGAACGTTTCACCATCTATTTTCATCACCTTTGCTTTTTTACTCCCCATAGCGTTTCCCATCGTTTTTCTTTCACTTTTCTTTGATTGGAATTTGGAACTGATTAATTTGGACAAAGGGTGGAGATGGTCGTGCTTTTGCTCTTTATATTGGTATCAAAAATAGGTTGTGTTCTACCAATTAATAAGAAGTTGAAAAAAGGGAATTAGGATTACGAGGTGTGTGTGAATTAGTGGAATTTTGGTAGAGATTCCATACAAATAAGGGAAGAGAGGGTTTATGGTGTGAAACCATTGATAAAATTAACGGGGGACAAAGCTAAGTTTGGTGGGGTTTAATTTCACTTTGATGGTTATACATGGGACCAAATTTTTATTTCACTTCAAGTAGCAATACCAAAGACTTTATTTTTTTTAAATATGATTCAGAGCTTTTCTTATTAGTGAAAAAAATACTAAAAACAATTTAAATGACTCGCTCAAATTGAATAAAATTCAATATAATTTATAAATGTTGAAAGTCTTAAAAAAGGTATTAATTGTATGAGAATTAAGTAGTTGATGATTTATTCATAATCAACCTGCTCCAGAAAACTAACTGGGTCGTTAAAGATTTTTCCATGAAGATGAGGAAAATGTCATTGATATAAGGTGTGGAGCCAAGCCAAACTTTCCATTAAAAAAGAAGTGAACCATATTGCATATCTGATTTTGTCTAGATCACTACGAAGAAAACAACTTTACTATATAGTTTTTTAACTACCATTGTAATGGTGTATGACTAATATTTTATATACCCATACTAATTGATCAAGAATGGAAAAAAAAGAGACGCAAACATTACCCTGACAGTATAATATCACCATTAATACAAGAATCTATAATTTATGCATTAATAGTATGTCTGCTATTAACTATTAGAAATCATGTTAATTATTAAAAACTTAATAAAATTATTGTATATGATAATTTTTTATTATTTAACATTATTAAAACCTTTTACACGATCAATGAACTAATCGATCAAGCAATGAAATTGTTGTTTTAATATTATTTAACAATGAAATCTATCGATGATGATGCAATCAAGCAATCATAAATTAATCGATCAGAATTTCAAGAAATTTTTTCAATAAACTTACTTAACTTCAACATACAGAGTACTTATTCGATCACAGAAGTACGTATGTTGCATGAGTTGTGGCATGCTAAGTAACTTTTGAAGGGGATAAGGCGCTTTAGAGGCCTTTTACGTTTTCAACTTTTTCTTCAACTTTTATTAAGATATGCATGTCTGCTTTATGAATAAAGGTGCTCCCACAGTCACAGTTACATTAACTGCTTCTGTCCAATTTAGACTTTCAAATTAAAAACAGTTTTTCTCTCTCTTAACTTTCATTGTGCCTTCTGTCAGCACATTTCACACAAAGCCTTCATCTTTGGGGTGTATTTTGTGTGTCAAATGACTCGTATAGATTAAAGAGTAATGTTTTTGATTATGATAACATTAAGGAGTAGGTGCTTTGTATTTAACATTGATGTGATACCAACAGCAAATCGTTTTTGGTTTGTGAAATTTGATTGGTTTAACCATATTAACTAAATATTTCAAACCAATGATCAACAAGAAATTATATTCATTAAAAATGTAGCTGCTATGATGCTGGAAGGCTCAGAACTATACTGAAAACTGAACCTTTGACCTAATTGGTAACCAAGTCCTCTCTCAAGACATCTAAGTCTAGAGACAAAATCTGAAGTAATCTCACCAAACAACTACTCTGATGTCTGTAGTTACAACCAGTCTTCTACTAAGCAGCTAGGTCGAATGAATAAGACACACATGAAACAATATTAAATTAATTCACATGTTTAAATACTATAATTGTTCTCCATAACTCATGGTAAGTTCCAATGCTTTAATCGATTAAATATACTATACTGTGTGATTAAAACAAGTTTTTAAAAGCACCCAAAGCTTTCTGGAGTTTTACCCCTCCAATCATCTTTGTGAAATAGTTTTCAGTTAGAAGAAACATTAACTTCTTTAGTTTTAATATTGGAAGATCCCTATTTCAACAAACTAAACCTACCAACTACGTTCATTTCAACAAGCCTGAAAATATGCACCAACGAAACCTGAGTAGGGACATGGAGGCTTGTAGCGTGGACCAAACCTCAACCTAACCCTTATGGTATACCTTTTAACGTTCACTTTATAGTGACTAGCCATTGATAAAGGTGATAAAAATATATGTGGAAAGCTACTAAAGGTGAAGTTTTAAGACAAAAATTCAGAGGAGCACATGGTGGAAATGGTGAAAGTGAGATGGGATAGGTAGGAACGTGACCCAACTGCATCTCCTCCATAAAATGGTTTTTATCAATGGTAATTACCAAATGTTCCATACACTATATATATAAAGGGTGAACAAGGGACTAATTAAAATAAATTTATTTTCTCTCTATTGTTCTGTCGGCACTAAAAATACATGTAACCATAACGAATTGATCTAACTTTATAACATGATGATTAGTTTAATTATAAAATAATATAAATATAACCTTAAAAGAGATTATTTTTAGAAAATAATATCGTATAATACCAAATACTATCTATTAAATTAACAAATATCATTAGTAAAATATTTTAAGAGAACATCAGATTTAATCAAGTTAGTTGGAATAATAAGATAATTTGAACCAATCTTTAAAATACATCTGATTAAATTTCATATTTGAATATGTCAAAAAATAACAACAAGGCGAAAATGGTCGAACAATTATTTTTTAGAATATTTTGAAAGAATTATATTATTATTTTTATTTAAATATAAATTATATATTAACATTAGTTTTTATATTATTTAAGTGAAAAAGAAACTTTTATTTAAAACAAAACTAATTAAAAGTTATTGAATGAAATAGTATTTAACATATAACTAAACCTTAAATCATAAACCTAAAACTCCAAACAAATTTCATTAGTATAATAATATCTTATTATTATTATTTAATAAAGAGTTTACAAAATTAAGTAATATTTTAAAATGAAATAGATAATATATATATATATATATATATATATAAATTTTGAGATTCATCTCATGAACATGTAAGGATATTTATTTTTATACCAAGTAATCATAACATGTTTCCACATAAATAATAAATAAAAGCATAAGTTATCGAAAATTAATATAATAACATATAAAATTCAAAACTATTTGAGTCATGCACATGACTACATATAATTTAAACTTTAAGTTGCTTTTGCTAATGGTGATAAGTGTAGCTATTTTTTTGTAAGTGCTCAATACTTAACAAATTACTTTTAAAATAGGAACATATAACACATTAAAAATTATTTTGATAAAATTATGCTTAGCTTTTAGTATAATAAAAAATATTTTATATAAGATGTTAAGATATTAGTATTAAAAATTCCTAAAATCTCTTATTTTGTTTCATTTTTTGAGGGAACGGGCCAAACTCTTACAAAAAGATAGAAACTTAAACCAAACCAGACTTTGAGCAGAAAGCCCCAAATCAATAGATTACAGGAGATACAAAATAGACCGAAAATTGTTCTATTCTTATTTATCTTTTTATTTTCAATCTCTATAATTTTCAAAATTTAGTATTAAGGTGACATGTTTATCAAAGAAAAATAATGATTTTTAAATTTTCCCTTCTAATCAAACACTATCGTAGTTTCATATTAACTAAAATTCCTTCCTTCTTTGGATCCATAGAAACCTCTCACAAACTAGAAAATTACGTAAGTTATCGTCAGAATTTTGCAGCTGATGGGAAGAATGGCGTGCATCACACATCCACCACAAGAGTAAGAAGCCATTGTTATATTATTATAATTATCTTCCCAACGCCGATGAAAATGACCAAATGAAATGGCTAATAAATTGGTGGCGATTCCATCACTCTCCAAAATGTTGGTTCATTTCTTGTTGCTTCAACTTTGAATCAGTTAAAGGCTAAGCTGCTTTTTCTTGGAAGACTATAGCATTAATAATTTGGGTTGATTTATATTGGAAGTAACTATCAATATTCAATTCAAATAAATGTTGTGTCATATCCTCTGCAGCAGCCAAAACCACCTTTATTTTAGTTTTTTGTTACATTCCCAAAGTTGCATCAGAATTCAGAATTATATAACAATTTGTCCAAGTCCAACTTTAAATTTTAAGGTGGCGTTCCTCTTATCTTAATTAACTTTTTTATAAATTAAATCCATTATCATTTTCTTATTTTACACAAGAATATAGGTACTGTTTTTAATCGTATTTATCAGATATCACATTTGAATTCATTTAAAAAAGCTCAATTATCTTATTATTAAAATATAAGTAAATTTTAACAACTTTTACTTTATTTAGGGATTTATTTTTTCTAAAATAATCAACTTTTAATTAATCTCTGACTTTTAGTTGTATCTTTAGTGTATGAACTTTTTGTTTTATAAAGAAGACTTACAAATAATATTAAATATAAGCTATTTCTTAATTTATGTTTAGCCTCTTCTTCTTTTTTTTTTCTTATCTAGTAGCAGAGTATATAAGACATCATCATTTTATAAAGGAATACAAATGTGAGAACACTGAAAAAGTGGAACCAGAAATCAAAGTATCAAAACATTAAATTGTAGGAAATTTAATAATAATGCAAGAAATGTAAAGGAATTTATATTTTATTAAATATGAAGGTAAATGGTTGAAAATAAGGAATGGTTGATAGCATGAATGGAACCTTTTGCAATTATTATGAAATCTGATTAACCAGTTCAATAGAATTCAAGAATTTAGTTCATTTAATTGATAGTACTAAATGACTTAAATAATTTATAATTTTTTAAATTATTCTTAACATTAAACACCTAAAATTAATATAATCTACTAAGTACTTATTGCAATAAGAATTATTTTTAATTAAAAATAATTCTGTTACTTTAGATTTTTTTTATTAAAAAAATATATATAAGACGTCGTTTTAATTTAAATAAGAGTAATGTTAGAGCAAAAGGTTATAAGTAATTATATTTTATTTTTTTAAACAGTAAATGAATTCTGTTTCATATTAGTGTAAAAATATTCCATTAATGGAATTTTGTTATTTCATTTCATTCCAATTCAGTATAGTCCATTATACTTTGATTCGTTCTAATGTATTTTATCACTAATTCAAACGCAACCTACACTACAAATATAAGTGAATATTAGTTAAAAAAATATATTTTTAAATAAATATGTAGCATTTATTTATGCTAAAAATATTTTAAACTATATTTACACAAAATAAATTAGAGTAATTTATTTTGTTATAGAGTTAAAAGCATGTAGAAAATTTAGCAGTGTGGACACTCACTTTATTATCCATTTTATCTCTAAAACAGGAATATATTTCATCATATTTTTTTTCCGTAATTATCAATTTTGTCAGTATAAGTGTAACTATAAGAACTTTTTTTTTTTTACCATCATGCCCACACTTAAAAGTTTATATGACTGATAGCTGAATTGAACCATGGGAATTTAAGAGAATATACACTTGAAATTTGTATGAGCACAACAGATTCTTAAATAAGAAGAATATGTAGATTTTTACACATAATAGCTGTGTAAAAAATATAGGGGGAGTAAAATAAGGAAAAAAGGGCCAAAATAAGGAAAAAAAAGGTATGGCCCAATATAAGGCCCAAACTTCATATTACGTCCAATTTGCGGATAAGGCCATGGCTTCCGTATAAAACATTTAAATATGATTTATTTAATTTTTAAATTTTTCATAAATTTAGATATTATTTTGTATTAAAAATTTATTATATTAAGTTTTTAAAATAATTTAATTTTTTTATAACTTTATTATTTATTTTTATCTTCAACGGAATAATAATTGTTATGTTAAATTATTTTTTCTCTAATTCTTTAATCAACTCGTTCATATGTTTTCGATCTTTTCTAACAAGTGAATAATCTCTTTTGAGAATGTTCTTTTAAGCACAAATATTGGTTATTCTGTATTGAGTATTTCAAAAAGTAAAATCTAGATTCCGAAATATTCATACTAAAATAAAAAGAGGTTGAATGATTTTTTTTTTAACGTGGGAAATGAAATCACTTTCTTTTTATGGAATCACGAAGTGAAAAATCATGGTTTCTTATGGTTAAGATGGATTTAGTGAGCCAAACTGAGTGTGGTGGGTGGGGTTAAAGTTGACATTAGCAGCTATTTGGCAGTTACGTAATTTCAATTACGTAATTCAGAATAGTTTTTTAAATTATAATGTTATGTTAATATAATAATATATCGGGCATTGGACCTTAAATTTAAACAGGAAATATGATACCATAAAGAGGGGTTTGACGTGCCAATCTTTTAGAAATTTGTGATTTATGGTGAGAATCTGAATGTATTGCTTTTGTTAGAGGTGGCAAAATGGATTTGGACTTCTCTAGCAAATTTTGGCTGCTCAAATTCATATTTTTCAATTCGTTAGTCTAATTTGTTATGTTCTGTTTAATCTGTCATTAATTAGCTGGTCTGTTAATTTCTTTTCTTAAAGTAAAAAATAATTTAAAATATTAATCTTTTATATTATATTATTTGGATCTTATAAATATATAATAATATCGTAACATAAATCATTAATACTTATAAATTAAGTTTAAGTTATTAATTAATAATTATTAAGAGTGATTTAATATATAAAAAATTTAATAAATTTTTTAATTTATCTAATTAAAGATATTAATTACTCAATTTAAAAATTAGAAAATATTGTATGATTAAATGTATTTGTAATATATATGCAAAATTTAGAAAAATATTTGTTAGGCTGGTGACTGACTTGTTAGACTGATCAATTTTATCACTTCTAAGTTGTGTGATGAAATTTTAAGTATAAATTTTATTTAAAAAATAAGGAATTTATTATAAAAGTGTGTTTGAATTAGAAAATAAAATTAAAAAATATATATATAAATGAAAAGAGATGAGGTGAGGAAGTGAAAAGTGATAGGAAAGTGTACGAATATATGAAAGTAAAAGAAATTTACATGATGTTCATACCAATACAATGTTACAATACCACCAAAACAAATTTGACAACGACTTTTTTTAACACAAAAACACCGACAAAACGACTGCTACACACAACACCTTCACTGTCCAAACAAACAACCACCTTCAAAGTGAAATCATAAAAGCAAGAAAGCAAGAATTCAACTCACATGAATGAAACAACAAATGTTTTGAGTTAAAAAATTTCTGACATGTACAATAAAAGCAAACAAGGATGTATTTATAATGTCCTTTCCTCCAACTGGTTTTCCATGACTTTTTTTCACATAAATGTTTGATACACTGTTAAATTTGTACTTCAATTTCTTTGCACAGATCTTGATTTGATACAAACTAGGGAGTAACTCGCCTTTTATTCCACTACAAGAGTACTGTACTCCAAACAAACACAATACTATCAATTAAATGTATTATCACGTTCCAATTTTCTTCTGGAGTTTTTTACCACAAGAAAACATTGTTTTTTTTTTTTTTCTTTTGTAATGCGGGTACAAATTCTGGTGTGAAATTTGAATTCTGAGAACTTTTTTCTTACTATCAATATAATAATGGAAGGTTGCTTTCGTTGAATAACTAGTAAGATCTTAAATAGCATAATATAATAATAATAATAATAATAATAATAAAATATTTAAATACACAATAAAACTATATTTTCATTTTATATATTTACTTAATACATAATAAAATATGTTGTTAGCTTGCGCGAAGTTCATATACACAATTGAAATACATTTTCGTTTGACGGGAATACATAATATGTTCACTCAAGGCCAAATCAAACCAAATTATTTGACATTGTCAGAGTTTGATCTTTCATAAAAACTATTCTTAATTAAACTGTATTTATCATCTCTTCATAGAAGTAGAATAGTTTCAGACGAAACTTCAAAATACTCGTGATTCATGTCTATACGAAAAATATTTATAATTTGTAGAACAAATGAAACAAATTGAACCAAACTATGCTTGTTAAACAGCATAATTCAGTTTTTTTTTTTTTTTTTTAAATCTCAGCTATACATTAAACTAAATTGAACCAAACTATATATAAGAGTTAGAAATAGATAGGCTGATTAAATCAAAGCAAAAAAAATTAACCACTTTTGTAAAAATGTATCGGTTTATTGATTTTACATTATAAAACAATTCAGTTTAGTTATTTTTCAAAATGCATTAGAGTTTGACTTATATAATTGTTCGTAACATTTTTATTCAATAAATGTATTACAATGAACTTATTAAAACATACATTTTTTTTTAGTTTAGAAAAAAAATGTTGATTGAACTCTATTATTTTGATAAAAATAATAAAATAATTAGTTAATAGAATTGTTTATTCAAATGTATCTCAAATAATGCAACCAAAGTCTTTTATTTTGTCGACATGGTTAATATAATGTGAAAAATTGCAATCTTTTATATAATACATAGGTAGTTAAGTTTATAATATTTTTTAAATAACAATTTATTCATATTTAGTATTTACATTAAACGTCACTTATAAATTTCATCACTGAAATCATAATTGATAACTCATAATATAATATTCAAAAATCAATCATCAAAGTAAATAAAATACTATATAACATACATGCACTAAAAGCAAATAATATCTGCTAATACCTATAGTTAGAAATTGAATAAATTTATTATGCACTAATTTTTGCAACATTATGTTAGTATTATATCAGTTATCACATTTTTTGCAATTAAAAAAATACAAAAGTGTTTTTCAAATCAAATTGATTCAAAGTACTTTACCTCGACATTGATTTTCAGAATTAGATGAATAAGTCTGGCGTCTTTTTCACTTCACCCTAGTGTTAAGTGTTTGCTATGTTTGGGTTAGTGATAGTAACTCCCCCATTCAAATTTTGAAAAAAATACAGAATATATATATAGATAGTGTTTAACGGACAATTAGACTTTTTGAATTGATTTTTTTTTCTTAATTCTTATACTTATCATAGTGAATTAATAGTTATTTTTGGTGGTGAACTTGTCCGTGCTAATGACTTCAAATGTTAATTATTTGGTGAATGTATTTTAAATATTTTGATGAACTAATTAATTGGTTACATTTTAACACTTTATGTTTTTATTTATTATTTATTTTGCAGGCTGCAATTATTTGGTAGATCAATTCATGCAATTTTTCTTTTTACTTTTCTTGAAAATTGTTACAAGCAAACCTAACTCAAGTCATAATCCAATTAAAGTCAATTTAGGCTGGAATGAAAACTTAGTCTCAGATGCTAGCTTGTACTATTTTTCTCACATGTAGGTTTAATTGAGTTGTCCAATTTTGTCACTTTTATTTAGCCAAAATTATAGTATTTTCATTTAAAAAACAAACCCTTATATTGGACTATTTGGTTATCTGACAAAATTTCGAATCTCTTCGTTTTCGTGTGGAGGCATTTTGGTAATATAAAAAAAATATGAAAAGTGTCATCATCATCTATGATCTTTAATTGATTTTTTAATTTCATAATATTGGATTATTATATGAATGGACAAATGAATGTAGACGCAGGAGTTGGCTGGCTTAGCGTTGAACACTGCTCCATGCTGTTAAAACCTTCGCTGCTCACACACCAATCCAGCTTCAAATTTTCCCGAGAAACTCGCATTTTCCGGTAAAATTACTCTCACATCACTCTCAACTTTCTCAACATCACCGCACTCGCTTTCCATTCCAATTTTCATCTTCTTTCACCGATTTCCATTTTCTTCTCTCTCAATTTCAAGGGCAAGAAACTCTACCAATTCCCGCATGGCGCCTCCAATCCTCTCCCTTGCTCTTCCCTCCGACACCGGTCGAGTTCTGAGCATTCAATCTCACACCGTTCAGGTTTTTCTCTTCGCCGTTTACTCCTCGATTGCTTCTTTAATATATTCAATGTTCCTTCAAGATGTCGCCGACTGTTTCTAGAATGAAGAATAATAGCCTATACTGAAATCAGTATATTGAGATGCTCTTATAAACAAATGCTCTGGAAAAAAAGATGATAAGGTTTATTTATTTTAACATGCGTGATGTTTTGGATTGAGAAAAATGGAATTCTTGGTTTCTTCTTAGTGGTAGTAAAATTTTATGCAACTATGCTTTGGTAATTGGTATTGATAATGAATTGAATGTCATTGTTAGTTGAATGCAGCTGGCGAAGTACTTACCTTGCATTGTGACTGCTTGTTTATTATTCTCAGGGGTATGTTGGCAATAAATCGGCGGTCTTCCCTCTGCAACTACTGGGCTACGATGTGGATCCAATTAATTCCGTGCAGTTTTCGAATCATACAGGCAAGCTGAGTCTTTAATTTTTTCATTCAGTCTCTCAAGACTGAGGCCCTGATATATGGTGTGTGCCATTTGTCAATCTGAACAATTTTAGGTGTGGTATGCTATACTCGTTAAAGTAATACTGCAGTTATGGTTTGATAAATTTGAGGATTATGACGCAGGATATCCGACGTTTAAGGGGCAGGTCTTGAATGGGCAGCAACTCTGGGAACTAATAGAAGGCCTTGAAGGAAATGAGTTATTGTTCTATACTCACTTGTTAACAGGTATTGTAATGTATTTTTGACTGTGAACTTTATGTCACTTACCTCATGAGCTCTATATTAAATAGGGAAAAGTAGACTGCTGATTCAAGTTTTGCCACAATATGCAGCAATCTATATTTCTTAGACGATGTGTTTCTTCAACCAATTTTGTTGCTCTTGAGAAATGCTTCAATTTTTCTAAATGAAAGTAGATTAAATTATTCATTGACTGTCCATTAAGTGTCATATTATTTTGCATGTTTGAGTTCTTGTGTTCTTTTAAGTTATTTTATTCTTCTGATTTTTTGGTCACAAACTTATGTTTATCTCTTTCAAAATCAATATTCTGTATTACTGTTGAGTCGTCCTGCAATATTTCCTTTATTAAAAATTCTAATTGTTATGATATCTATGATATATTTTTGTGAACTACTATAATATTGTCAGTTGTCTTTAATCTTCATCCTGTCAGTTTGATGGGATTTTATTCTGTTCCCTATTTGAATTTCAGGTTATATTGGTTCAGAATCTTTTCTAAACACTGTATTGCAAGTCGTCAACAAGCTTCGGTCAATAAACCCAGGGCTTATATATGGTGAGAATATTGAAGATATGGGATTGTTTGATATTCTGATAAAGTTGAGCTGATAAGTTATACTATGTGGCCTTGTACAATGTTTGTGATTTCTTTTATCATTTTCAGCTTTACTTTTAACTTCAGGCCATGTTATATTGACCTAGCTTTTATGAATAATTAGATTTTACAAGAAGGAAAAATGAAAAACATAATTTAAGTCTTTAAACATAAATGGAGAAATTGAAGAGAAAACTCACATCCTGTTGTAGCCAACAGGGAATATGCTTTTTTAAGTCTTGACTAAAGTTTGTGTTCTAGATGGCCAATGCAGTTTTGTCATGATTTTTAAGTGTTGACAATTGAGGCATGGGGAATATGATTTCAATGTTTTTCCTTTTTTTGGTGTTGGACATTTGAACCTCAAGCTTTTATTTTACCTTCTTTTTTCTTTTTAGAGAATATGTATATATGTGCATCTGCATCTAATAAAATTGTGCTTCCTTGTCAGTATGTGATCCAGTGATGGGTGATGAAGGAAAGCTTTATGTTCCTCAAGAGCTAGTATCAGTCTATCGTGAGAAGGTATGACTGTTCTATAAAGATATTTCTGCAGGTGTGAAGTGCAAATCATTTATACTAGTAGTCATATACAGTGTAACAAATTAGAAAAACATAAACTTATTCAATTGAACTATTGTATTTGTTGAATTATAATTTAAAATGATACAATTACTTAGTTAACAGGTTCCTATTTTTATTGGATGATACAGGCATACTTCCCTTTCATGAATCCCATTTTAAATTTGAAAAGTATATTCCTAGTCTTAGCATCTGAGTAACACATATTTTGGCAGGTTGTGCCGGTGGCTTCAATGTTGACTCCCAACCAGTTTGAGGCAGAACTACTGACAGGTTTCAGGTATTTATATAACAATTAATATTGCATAATTTTTTTTCTGTTCCACTTGTTCCTTTCTTGGTTTTCTTTCTCTAGTGTATGGATGATATCACATCTATTTGGTTTCCTTTTCTGTTCAATAAAAAGTCGTTGACTAAGTTTTGGGAGTAAAAGATTGATGTTGTTGAGATGAAGTTATGGACACAACCCAGAATGAAATTATTTGGAGTTCATATGGGGTTGTATGATATCAATACTACTATTGATTTGCTTGCACTAGAGAAGGTTCCATTTTGAGCTACAAGTGTTCTTTTCCTCTATTTTTTCTTTATAATAATTAGATACCTTTCTGGTCCTAATATTTATTTATTTTGTTCAATTTGGTGCCTCAATTTTTCAAATGCAACTATGTATACCTTTCAAGGTTTAATCAAGTCTCAATTTTTAAAAAAAGCAACAATATGACTCTTTCATGTATTGGATTTGATAATGTTAATTTTATAAATTTTTACTATGTGTTGGTTATAAATTTTATTAATGCATAAATTAAAACTGTCAATATTTAATTTTTAACAAATTTATTGTGAATTGGATGGAAAGTAGTCACATTGTTACCTTTTTTAAAAGGTGAGGGATTGGATTGAATATTTTACTAATAGTGAGACCAAATTGGGACTAAAAGGGTAATTAAACCTTTATAGTTTGGGGGAAAGAGGAGAGTTGGTCTCATTATTATTATCCATGGTTTTTTTCTCCTACAAATTGATGCATTTTTGTTTGTGCGGGGTATGGATATGCCTATATTGAGGTAAAAATCTTGGTAGCTTTTAGGTTTAATTACTTTTTTAGTATCGTTATTTATTTGTTTTATTCAATTTGATCCCACTGTTACTGAAATGTTTAATCAAGTCTCAATATTTTAAAACGTACAATTAATAACGCATAGTGATGATTTATAAAACGAATGAATATAATTTCAGCCAACAAAAGAGTCACATTGTTGCATTTTTAAAAATTGAGAGATTTAATTGAATCTTGAAAGGGTTACACTGTTGCATTCTTAAAAATGAAAGACTTGATTAAACCTTTTATTAATAGAGGGACCAAATTGAAGAATAGGAATAATAGGATAAAAAAGGTAATTAAACCTAGCTCTTAGGAATGTCCAGTGTGTGCTATTGCTTTGCCATGCCATTGCCACCAAAGTATTCTGGCATTATTGGAAATATATTTGTAGTTTGCCATTCATGGAAATGATTGGGCTTAGATCCAACATCCACCCACTGATTATCTTGTTATTTAGAATGTGGTGAGTGATTGAGAGCATATTTTCACCAACCAAAGGTAGTTTGTGGTTTTTTAGTTATTTTTATTTTTCTTTGTCTGTTTAGTTCATATGCATTCTATTTGAGCTTCTCTACAATTTATTTGTTTTGCCTTCTAAGTGCTCAAATTTTCTACTTATTATAGGATTGAGTCCGAAGGGCAAGGTCGGGAGGCCTGTAGGCTTCTCCATGCAGCTGGGCCTTCAAAGGTATGCTTCTATTGTAGTATGTTGAAAACGGCCTTCTTTTTGGGAGATAACCTATTGGTGTAAATTTTCTCCTTTCAACATAGGCTTGTTGTACCGGTCAAGACTTTTTCTGTTTTGATCAGTGTGTGCGAACTGTTTATTGCTGTTGTTGTTGTCTTAATAGCGAAGGGCATCTGTTTTGAGTTTTGACCTATTAGTCACAAATGTTTTATACTTTTTCTATGTTATGCAAATTGATTTCTCAATTAACTTTTAAACAATTTTCTCAGATGTTTTGACTACAATGGTAAAGAAAAGATTCACAAATTGGCTCTGTTGGAAAGTATCTCCTATTTAAGGAGAACATATTTCTTGGGAACCAAAAATTAAGAAGAAAAAGAAAAGAAGGATTTTTATAGGATACTCTTTGTTCTAGCGGTCCTTATATATCATATTAACAATCAAAAAAACGGTAGAAAGAAAATGTCCTGTTTGACATGGCTTCTTCCTACCTATACCTATGAATTCCATTGGACCCAAAAATGATACATTGGAAGAATCATGTGAGTCTTCCAATATCAATAGGTTGATTCTTCAGCTTCTTTATATTCCAAAAGTAGAGAAGATCTCAGGATGAAAGAACAAGAAATAGGAGAGAAATCTCTCCTCCAAGGGTTTTCCCTTCCCAATGGATTTCTCCTTTCTCAAAGAACCAATGCTCAATTTACAGTAACAACAAATTTGCATCTCTACTATCCTTCTTCCCCTATTTATATCTAACTAACCCATCTAACCAACTAACTAACTGATTAATATTCTAACTATCTTAATAAAATTTTCGTTCTCATACCTTAACAATTTTCTTCAGTGCACCAATGTGACGTTATGTTATATCTTTGGAGGACCAAAATAAATGTCTACTATATTTCTTGACTACTAAATATTTAGTAGTGCTGCACACAACTTTATCTTGTCTTCTATCATGTTCATTCTTTCACTGAATGGCATATGAGCACTTAGCATTGGATTGATTTAGCCTTTTTTATGCTCATTTGTAATTTTTTCAGTTATGATTCTGGTTTGAATAATCCTTGTATCTCTTTTTTTTTGTGACAAAATTAAATCTCTTATTCCCCCTCCCCTCAAGTTGGGTATTTGTTTACTCTGATCATAAAATTCGGCCAGATCCTTCGCTACCTGAAAATTGTGGATTTTAACTTCGTACATACAACACTAGTTGAGACAGGTTAGATCTTTGTATTTACCAAATTCCTAAAGTGGCACACCTCTAGTGTACAGACAACCTTCAAATCAATTCACACGCAGCAGCTTGAATCTAAATTAGTAAATTACACATGCGAATTCCATGCTGAATCTGTACATTTTAATGTTCATTTTCTTGGTGGTTTTTTTAATGCCAAGAAATTGTCTACATCTGATGTCACAACTCGATAACTCTTGCTTTGATGATTTTCCACGGTGTTGTTTTGGCTCTTCTATTCTCAACCATTTAGCTGACGTACTTTCTCTTCAGGTTATAATTACAAGTATAAATATTAACGGGAATCTTCTTCTCATTGGCAGTCATCAAAAAGAAAAGGTGAATTACTTGCTGCCTGTAATTCTTTAATTGGTGGTAATATTTTTATTTCTTATTTCTGATTGGCAGTCATAAAAAAAAGTGAACTAAATGCTGCTTATAATGCTTTTGTTGGTGGTCATATTTTTATTTCTTATTGCAGATATATACGAGGTGGTATATAGATCAAATTTACTAAATTTTCGTATTTATCTTGCATAATATGTTTGCTTATCGCTTGAGCATTTGCAGTGATTTGAAAAATTTATCTTCCACAATTCCATAATTTTCTGGAAACCAAACTGACCTAAGTGGTTCAACTAAACAATAGTGAATTGTTTAGCTGCATGGTTCAGTTAGTTCCTCATGTTATAACCAAATGAAGCTGAGTGTTGCCATTCTGTAGCCAAATGATTAGGTAGTTCATATAATGGTGGCTAGTGGTGACAAGTGACGGACAAACCACATCTTTTGTGACATTGCAGCTTGCAACAATGTCGTGAAGTAAAACTCAATGTACATGCATATTGGACCTGTTATAAGTACTTGCGTATTGTACTTTGAGAGTAATACGCTATTCAAATAATAATGTAATGTGTCAATGCATAATCATACAAGTTATTAGATCGAATATAAAATATTATTAAATTACAATAACTGATAATTCGGTGATGATTTTATTTTACATACTGTTCTCATGGTAACAACCTAACTTGTATTATCTTTGTTTGATAGGGAGAGCCTCCCAGACAATTTAAGATCGTGATTCCAAAAATACCAGCTTATTTTACGGTATGAATATTCTGTAAATATTTCTGTCTATATATGGTTTTTAGCAATATTGATCTTTACAATATTTTTTATGTGAATGGGAAAATTTTATTTGGAGTCGAACACAGATAATTTCTGCTTGAAGTATGCAATGATTTTTGCATCTGAATCTATGGATTATCAAAGAATGTATCAATTTATTGCCATAAATATATCTGAGCTACATGTGTCATCTTCATTAGCATGTAGAGCTCCAATTATCATGTTTTCCTTGCTTCCACAGGGCAAAATACAATGATGACATTTCATCTTGAAAAACTGTATCTTCATTGAAGTAGCTATATGCTCCAATTATCATCATTGCCCATCTAGCAAACTAGCCTTGTTATGCAAAAAATGCACGTGCAAACAGAACTTCTAACTTTAATTGCTCTTAATCAATTTAACCGGTGCTCCATGGACAGTAAGAAGTTTATCCAAAGCCCGAAAGATAATAGGAAAGAAATTCATTCAAGAAAATTTTAAACGACCAACTTATAAATTTATTCGCTTAATTTCTTTAATCCAATTTCTCTTTAGATTCAAACATTCGGTGAATAGAACCTTAACTATGTTCTTATGCTTGTAGGGAACAGGAGATCTCATGACCGCACTTCTTCTTGGTTGGAGCAATGTATTTTACCTTTCCTTGAGAGTTAGCACTATAGTTTAGTCTTACCAATGTTTTAAATCCCGGAATACGGTGTGTAGCGGCCGGTTCCAAAAACACTATAGTGAGATAGCATATAGGGGTATAAGTGCTATTTTGAAAATTTTTATAGTTTATGTTAATGTATATTATATAATTATAAACTTTCAAGAATGATAAAAATCATTCTAAATTAATAATATTCATAATTAACACTAAAAAGACATAGGTGTTTTTAAAGATGAGTAAACACCAGCAAAAGTCAGCTTTTCAATATTGAATATTCAATCCTCATGTTCCAAATTAAAGTCTTCTATATCGTTTTCGCAGTTAATACATATCGTTTTGAAAATTAAAATCCCCGAAGTAACCCTGAATGAAAGCTCTGATGTATCTGTTCTTAGGTAATTTTTGGAATCAAGCAATTATAGCACCTGCTATTTAGTCCGCTACAACCCTGTAGTGGGAGGAGCCGCTACACGCTGCTACACCGCTATAGTGTGCTATTTACAAATTTGTATATTCTTACTTACTGTAATTTCATATAATGTGTCAATTTATTTCAGAAATACAGAGACAACCTTGAGATTGCAGCAGAACTTGCAGTGTCAAGCTTGCAGGTATTTATTTTCTTGATGTGTCATTAATCTTATTGTTTTTCCATTTCTGGCACTGTGCTACTAGCACTTTTCGGTTAATAAAGTCCTTCTATATTCAAAATATTTTGACTGAGTTATATTACCATGAGAACATAAAGTGAGATTTTAAATTATGGCATTCATGTTGCTGAGTGAGCCCATAATTTTGAATAGATAATTAACAGTTCAAGCATCACCAATATGTGCAGGCAGTCTTACACAGGACGCTCAGTGACTACAAAAGCGCTGGACATGATTCCCAGTCAACCAGTTTAGAGATCAGATTAATTCAAAGTCAGGATGATATTCGCAACCCACAAGTTAAATTTAAAGCAGAAATATACAGTTAAGGTGGTAATTTAATTTGAACATGTATGTATTTATGTGTATTATTATTATTAAAGAACGAAGACAATTATAAGAAATTGAGAAGGAAAGTTTATTTATTTGTTTTTTGTTGATCAAATTTAGAAATGGGAAAGTTATTCAAATCTAATTATTATATGATGAGAAAGTAGAAAAAATAGTGTCTAACTATAAAAAATTCTTATACATATTTATACACATTTTTAGGACATGAAGTGTGTGTATATATATATATATATATATATATATATACACATTTTTAGGACATGAAGTGTGTGTATATATATATATATATATATATATATATATTAGAATCCATATTCACCATGTCTGGCTATGCCTGTACGCGTTGATCATTCCATTGTCGATGTTGATTGTTCAAAGTATGATGGAGTATATTTATGTATATAGAAGATGATTGATGACTATATATGATTTTCATTAATTATGGTGGAATTTTGTGTTCTATCATTGACATTATCCAAAAATAATGGTGCTTCAACATGATTTAATCTAACTTTCTACTTTCCCCTTGGGTGGTTTTCGCCAATAAAGGCATTGAAATAATTTATATGCCGATTTTCAGAGACATTGAGATTATGTATTAATTGAGTTGGGTAAATTGGTAATTGAGATTATGTATTATGTATTAATTACCAAACGTCGGTGACAAATTTATGCATTAATATCTACTTTCAACACACCTGGAGATAAACAATGAAAAATTACTCCAAATAAACATTAGACAGGGTAGAATTTAAATGTATTATTGTTTTATATTTTTTTATGTTTTTTCTTTTGTTAATTGACACTATTCTTAGTGCCTAAAAATTCATTCTAGCATCATTAGTATCTTTTATCCTCTCTTTTAGAAAAATAAAATAAAATTACACACTTAACTTGTATAGAGAATAAAATTGAAATGCTTTATAATTAAATAAATAAATTTTTTATATTTTTTATCAATTGAATTACTAATTTTTAATATATATTTTATTAATGTAAACCAAAGTAAAATAATTTTAATATTTTTAAAAAATAATCCCCGTATTTAATTTTATACTTTTTAAACAAAATTATTGTTAAGGAAATCCCATCTCAAAAAATGTTGTTGGCAATGGTGTAAACTTATTAAATTGAAAAACATGTTTAAGTTTTTTGACTGTTTGTTACATTCATATTTATCACATTGGTTATATGAGACTCTTTTCATTCTTTAAAATTAATCTTTTGTAAATATTATATTGAACAATATTAACAAAATAAAAAATAAATAATAGTATTTACTTTTTATATATTACATTAATAATATTATTTATATGCAGGCATTATATAATAAATAAATATAATTATAAATTAAAAATAAAAAATATACAAAAGAATGGTGTTCAATACACCCAGTCCCATATTAGTTGAATTTTATCTATTTTCAACTCTTACAATATATGTGGAGTATGAAGAGAAATTTATAAATAACTGAAGGATTCATATCAATTAATATAGAATTTGAAAGACGAGATGGAAATTTACCTCAATTTTTTGGAATATTTCTTGTAATTCTTTTATGCATCCTTAAAAAATCTCATGTGAGAAAAAAAAAATATATATATATATATAAGATTAAATAAGAAGTTTACTTAGAAACGTTTTTTGTGGTGCTGGTGTTTGTGATTGTATATTAGAAAAGGAAGAACATGTTCAGCATATGTTGGATTATCTTTTTACAATTATTTTTAAAAAATAAAAAGTGTAAACTCAATCTTTTTTATAAACTTGAAGATTTTTTTTTATTCAAGTTTCCTCAAACTCTTATTTTTAATTTATAAATTACTAATTCTAATTTTATAGATTTTTTTAAAAGTATTTAAGAAGTTTATTACTATAACTTACCACTTTTGACCTTGTGTAAAAGAATTGTATATAAAGCATCTTTTAAAAACAATTATATACAAAGGCAAAAACATAATGAAGGTTATAAGTCATAAATGAATTAAATCTGATATAGATTGCTAAAATCTAGTTGATTAAATTAAACATAGTAAAAATAAAATAAATATTATATTTAATTTTAAATAGTCTAACTAAATTTAAACTGAACTTGTATATGTTTATTTTTAATTTATGAAGTTATTGTACGACTCATACTTATATTATCTCCTTGAAAATTATACTGATTTACTCATCATGAATTCCTTATCTCAATTATTTCATCATTAGAGTGTATATTAGTTTTATTTTGATATATCTTTTTGAAAATTTAATAATTTCTTTTAACATTTGTAATTTAGATGTGATAATCGATACTCAAAATATGTCAAAGGAAATCAAAGTTTACAAATTATAGAACAGAGAAAGAGAATCCTTCAGTGCCACATTTCAATAATATTTTTCTCATTCTTTACCTTCAATTAGTTGTTCTGGTCACGAGAACCCAACTTTGAGAAAGTATATATAGCAACAGATAGACTCATTCATAACTATAACATAAAGGAGAAAATGTCGTCTATTATGGGGGTTGACCCAGTTGATCTCTGATAAGTAATTGTTCTGATTTATTTTTTTTTTTATCTTTTGTCACATCAATTGTTTTATTTTCATTTATTTATTTTACTTTTTACTAAAAAACAATTTAAATTCCCTTGTAATATCCTTTTATATTATAAATGTTTAATATTTTATATGTAATTATTAAATGTAAAATCCTGTTAAATAAATTTATTCTTTATAAATATTTATAAGATAAAAATAAAAAAATTAAGTATCATTTTTTATAAACTCAGATGTGCATGAAATTAGTTTTTGAACAAAATATAAGATAAATATTATACATTATGACAAAATTATCTGGATATAATATATTTTTGTTATGTACAATTTTTTTTTTAAATCTATTGATAAGAAGTTACTATATTAAAAAGACAATAGAAAGTTTGAAGCAATAACAAACCAAGAAAGTATACTTTATAATTTTTAAATTGTCCTATTGTGTAATTGTTTACAGGTCCATTTGTAAGAAATATCAGATGCAAACATTGATGGTGTAATTAGAAGGCCTCCCATCTTCAATGTTTTTTGTGGTATTTTTCATGACAATGCAAGTGAATACATTGATGTTTTTGCTTCCTTCATTAGTGATAGTTTTTGCAAGCTAAATTGATGTTTGTAAATATTGCTAATGTAGCTAAAATATTGAATTTATTTATGATTTATGGTTTTTGCTTTCAAGAAAATCTATATTATCGTGTTCGAGTAGTGATAAATGGAATTATTGTGTTACTATTCAACAGAGTTATTAATTTTCAAATATCATAAATCATTAAAAAAAAAATATTCTCATAGAATTGATAGTTTAGGAATAAATTTCATAAATGATTTATTTGATATGATAGGATATTCTATTGTATTAGGCAAAAAAAATTAGAAACTGATTTATATTATCAGAATATAAATTTGTTTCATTGAGCTTATGTATATGTTCTATACGTTGTTTGCTATATTTTGCTTTCTTTTTAATACATTAATTTTAATAACACGTGATTGATGAAGTTTTGAGGTGTTGACATAGTTAAGATATTTTTTCATTATTATTATTATTATTATTATTATTATTATTATTATTATTATTTAAAGTAAAATATATAACAATAACAATTTTTTCGTTTGACTTCAAATCTTTAGGAAATAATGAAAAAGATAAGTTTGGCTACGTCCATCTATTTAATTACTTTAATTAAAAACACAGTGTCGTCCAAAAAAACTCTTTCTGTCCACTAATATTTTACTTAAAAAAAAGGCTAGTCAAGTCAATTTTAGCGTAAATAAATAAATAAGGCAAAACGTGCATTAGTGTTTATTGAATGAAATTTGACAAGTAATACCGAATCTAATAGTGTAAGTGTGTATTTATTTAAAGTATTTTATATTGGATTAAATTAATCTGCATGTCCAAGACTGGTTAACAATTTTTAATTACCTCCTGAATTGTATTTTACCATTAAATCTCTAAACTTATAGTTATTTTCTAATTACTTTCCTTCCTCCATTTTCCTGTCATGGACAGAGACTTATCTAGAAAGGAGAAATATTTATGTGAGTCTTGCACCAAAAGAAAATCTTCCATTCAAATTTAGACATAAACACAGTAGAAGGAGAGCTTTTCTATAAACAAAAGATAAAAGTGCACTTTTATTTTCATCTTTTATTTGTAATATTCATAACATCCATTTGTTAAAAAAGGTTAGGAAAAAAAATACGTGTATAAATTAGTTTTAATCTTCATTTCTAAACTATATGAAATTTTTTAGGTGTAAATGACAAATATTAACCAATTCTCAAAGAGTATTGGTTGCAAACATAAGGCAATTACATTTATGTTCTTTTATTTTTTATCAAATAAAATAATAATAATAATAATAATAATAATAATAATAATAATAATAATAATGTTCATTTTTTCTTCATTTCTTTTTATGAACTTTTCTAAAGTAAAGAACACGTCCTTAATACCAGTGAGAGGAAGTCAAAGCAGAGGAATTATGAAGCATATGGGTCTTCCCTTTTTTCCTGCAACTTGTTCCCAGCCATAACATATGGTGGCGGCTTCAGCAACCCTGTTCTGATTAATCCTTCTCGATGGTCTAACAAAGTACAATGAACTTTCCAAGAAAAACAGCCACAACACATACCATAACATAACATCATTCACACCAACACGCCACAAACTTTCCAGCTCAACTCAACATTGCCACGTCCAAACTTTCTTCCTTTCACACGTGCAGTTCCTTTTCTTCTCTTCCAAGCCTTTCCTTATCTCTTCCAAATTCAAAACTTCAACTTCTAGCTGCTGCTGGTTACACTGAAGAAAAAGATACAAGAGGGTTTCTTTTTCTTTAGTTCTCTCTTCTGTTCATGGGTTGCTGCTTTAGTGCTCCTCCAAAGATCAAAGCCGAGAGTCCTCCATATAATGGTATCATTCTTTTTCTAGTCTTTCCACCTTCTTTTTATCTTGATTCTGAACTGTGTTGGCTTATGCTCGAGACCATTTGGATTGGCCTTTTGAAAGTTCCAACTTTGTGTGGTTTCGTGAATAAAATTTTGCTGCTTGTTTGTGTTCAATGTTTGAATCATAAACACCATAGAAGACTTGCTTCAGATGAATAACACATGATCAGTTGTGTACATCCGAAGCAAAATATAAAGGCTTTGAATCAATTGGCACAGATTGATCAACCTTAAATAGTAGTCTTAAATTTGAGTTTTTGATGTCCTACCTGACTCAAATAGAATTGCTTTCTATAAAAGATGCCTGATTTTTTAACGAAATTAAATAAAATTCGAAACACTCTGATATCAAATGCAAAAGTTTATTGGTTTGATATGATCTTTTGAATGAAGCAAAAGGTAGATGTTAGTAGAGTGTCTGAAGTGAATCGATGTTCTGTTTTGACATGGACAGGTTTGAATTCAAAGGATGGTAGTAAAGAAGAGAATGATCTGAGTGTTTTAAGCGGCAAGGTGTCCTCTTCATCTATGCTTCTAACTCCTCAGAGTGAGGATGAGATATTGGAGGCCAGCAATTTGAAGAATTTTACATTCAATGAGCTAAGAACTGCTACAAGGAACTTTCGTCCAGATAGTATGGTAGGTGAAGGTGGGTTTGGTAGTGTGTTTAAAGGGTGGATTGATGAGCAGACGCTTGCCCCTACTAAAGCAGGAACGGGAATGGTCATTGCTGTCAAGAGGCTTAACCAAGAAAGCAACCAGGGACACACTGAATGGTTGGTGAGTGTCACTTTCACTTGGCATGGCCTTTTAGAACAATTTAGAACATTGAACTATTTGTCAAGTTAGTTTCAAGATATGTTTCTTGTGACCCTTGTTTTTTGTAAGGAATGTAGCAACTATTAGTAACACACTCCTTTTAAACATTCTAGGTAAATTTTTTTGTGGAGCTCAATAAATCAGAAGTAAGAACAACACATTTTCGTAATTTTTAATAAATTTCAATCAAGAATAGAAAGTGTGTTCGAAAAGAGTGTTAGAGATGTGTTCTTAACATTTGCTATAGCATAATTGATGCTTGTAGTTTAGATATTTATTGTGGATATTGTAACTGATTAGCCTTTACTATGTAGACAGAAATCAACTACCTGGGGCAGCTCAGTCATCCTAATCTTGTGAAGCTAATTGGTTACTCCTTAGATGATGATCACCAGATTTTGGTGTATGAATTTGTAGCCAAGGGTAGCTTGGATAACCACTTGTTTAGAAGTAAGTTTCTTTGTGAGTTGCTTTGTTGACTCGCTTCGCTAGCACCTTAAGCTCCTCAAAATCTCATATCTGCCAATGTTTCTGGATCAGGGGCTTCTTACATTCAACCACTCTCTTGGAACATCCGTATGAAGATTGCTCTTGATGCTGCTAAGGGACTTGCATTTCTTCACAGTGATGAAGTAGATGTAATATTTAGGGACTTCAAAACTTCTAATATCTTACTTGATTCTGTAAGTGAAATCACATTGATCATACAAGCTTAAGAGATAGGTATTATTAGTTAGGCCTAGCTTTCTAAAATTCCTTTTGTCAATGACAGAATTATAATGCAAAACTCTCTGATTTTGGGTTGGCAAAAAATGGACCACAAGGTGACAAGAGTCATGTTTCTACAAGGGTGATGGGCACCTTTGGCTACGCTGCTCCAGAGTATGTTGCCACAGGTATCTCAAATCTTCTTCAAGCCACAGTATCACATTTCATTCTTTAATCTCACCCTGCATTTGGTGGATAACATTTACCAAAAAGATGATCCATAATATGACCCCTGACCTTTTTCCAATTGTGTATCTTGTGAAGGTCACCTAACCAAAAGGAGTGACATATACAGTTTTGGAGTTGTTCTTCTGGAACTTATGTCAGGAAAACGTGCACTGGACAACAACAGGCCAAGTGGGGAGCATAATTTAGTTGAATGGGCCAAACCACTTCTCATAAACAAACACAAGATCTCTCAAGTCATGGATGCACGTATAGAAGGCCAATACTCTAAGCGAGAAGCAAAGAGAATAGCTCACCTTGCAATTCAATGCCTATCTACAGAACCAAAATTTAGACCAAACATAGATGAAGTGGTGAGATCACTGGAACATCTTCAGGATTCCAATGACACATCTAGCAGCAGTGGTACTCCTTTTTCTAGTTTGTCTCCTTCTCCTCTTCGTACATAAGGAGAGGAACTTCATGATTACACATATTTTGCATTGTTTTCAAGTAATATAGAGATGCCACTTTGTGTAGCATGAAATGAAAGCATGCTTCGTTGTTAGTTGTACAGATTTTGATTCCTCTATATCAGAAAGAGAAATTATTTACCTTCCATACTCACATTACTATCATTCTTGGAACATGTGGCAGAATTTGAATGAGAATTGCATCAAGAAAATTAACCCTAGTATCATGTTTGGAAACTCCTTCGGAAGAGAAGAATTACCTTTGGAATTGTGTGCATACATTAGATAAACACCTAACAAAACATGCTATATAACAAGTAGCTTTTGAAAATCATGTCCGAAACGTAAAAAAGTTACATCCGAAACATGAAACAAGATGTGCTATACCACATTAGTAATGATCAGCTTTTACAAACTTCTTGAGGCAAATGATAAACACCATTAAAATAACATCACCTTGATTCATCTTGGAACTTGAAGTAAATAATAGCTAGTCCTATTTCAGAATGCCCCTTTTGAATAGTAAGATTCCCAGTCTTTGACCAATTACAACCTACACCTGTTCAATTCTTCTGAGAGACATTAACCTTCGACATTATTACATGTTGAAGAAAAGAAGCTGTATATATGCTTAAAGTTGAAGCACTATTATGTAAGTAATCTTCTTAAAATGCTCTTTTAAGTCCTAAAAACAACTTACCTTTATATAATTCATTTAAATATCTACCACGTGATGTGAGACTAAGGTCAATCATCTATGATTGTTTATCTTTAGGAAATGGGAAGACCTAAGATTAAGTTGGGTGGTGTGTAGTTGACCCGTGTTTTGGATTTTGGTTAATTATAATGCCAATTAGTCTTAATCCTAGGAACCACTAAGGATGAATCCTCTATAGAACTTGGGAATACCAAAGTCACGGTCTCAAGAAATTTTTACAATGTATTGACTCGATGTGATTGAATCAAAGATACTAAGTTCATAAAATAGTATTTTCATAACATAATAATTAATATAATAAATTAATTTCCTTTTCATCTCTTCTTCAAAACAGCAATTTATATGTAGCCTCCTTAAAGTATTAGATTGTTATTAACGTTAAATTTTATAATGATTATATTTAAATATTTGTTGTTATTGTCTTAATTAGAAAAATTAACAGACCATTTATTTTCCAACCGTTAATTATTAACAGACCATTCTGGTCAAGTTGTTTTATCCAACTCATAGCAGTTCTAACAATGTTCAATGTGAACTTTTTTTTTTCTATTAATAGGTGGTATGGACCTATGTTGTGATATAATACAACGACCAAGGTAAAGGTAAAGGAGGAGTTTTTGCTAAGGTTTACATCTAAATTATATTACATATTCTAGTGGATATTAATTCAAATCATTAGCAATATATACTCTCTTCTTTTTGCTTTGAACTGCAATAAATATATATATATATATATATATATATATATATATATATATTTTTTTATTTTCATGACTTTGAGGTTGAGAACCACAACTCTGAGACAATAAGGGATGTGGGGTTTACTAACACTAGAACATAGCACATGTGATGATTATTTTGTTACCTTATGTCATCAGGAGGAAGATGTGGGGTTTTATCTGTTACAGATGTAATCATTATGGATGTGGGGTTTACTACACTAGCACATAGCACATGTGATGATTATTTTGTTACCTTATGTCATCAGGAGAAAGATGTGAGGTTTTCTTAATAGGAAGATGTAGGATTTTCTCTGTTACAGATGTAATATCATTACTTTCTTCTCCTGTTAGAAAAAGGAGTAAGGTTTCATTACTTTCTTCTCCTGTTAGAAAGAGACAGGTTTGGCCTTAGTCCCAATGATGGGAGGAAGATGTGGGATTTTCTCTCTTAGATGTAAGATTTACTTAACTTTTCTTTTGTCAGAGGGGGAAGGTGTAAGGTTACCTTGAAAGTTGTTTATGATTATCTTGAAAGTTATTTATGGTTATCTTGAAAATTGTTTCTTTCTTAGTCCCAATGTTAAGTAAATGTTAAGTAATGGATAAGAGACTGACTCATGGGAGTGAAAGTTGTTTCTTTGTCAAAGGTTTGGCCTTAGTCCCAATGTTAAGTAATGGATGAGAGACTGACTCATGGGAGGAAGATGTGGGGTTTTCTCTGACTTTCCTTCTATCATAGGGGTAAGGTGTAAGGTGACTTTCCTCCTTCCTTCGAAGGGGGGGAAGGTGTAAGGTTAGGAAGATGTGAGGTTTTCTTCATGGGAGGAAGATGTGGGGTTTTCTCTGATTACATATGTAATCATTACTTTTCTTCTCCTTTCATAAGAAGGTGTAAGGTTTACTCCACTTTTTCATGTAAGGTTTACTTAACTTTCCTTCCTCTATGAAGGAAGGTGTAAGGTTACCTTGAACATTGTTCCTTTATCATAAGTTTAGCCTTAGTTTCAATGTTAAGTAATGGATTAGAGATTGATTCATGGGAGTGACAGCCAAGATGTGGGCTGACTTATGAGAGTGACAGACAACTTATAAGAATAACAATATGTCGGTTGAGATTACTTATGGTCAGCATATGGGGATGACTGCAAATATATGTTGGCATGTTGGCTTGGGTGACTGGTAACTAATGTTAACATATGACTCGTAGCCTATGTTCTTGGTTGGCTAATATATATATATATTATGAAAAGTTGAAAATTAATAAATAAAAAATTATTTCGGTAACTAATTTTTATATTTTTTAATTTTACTTTTATATTTAAATGATTATTTTTTATTATAATAATAGTTATATATAAAATTTTAACAATATAATTGATAGAAATCGCATATTAATTAAAGATAAAATTATATTGAAAGAAATCTCACCTTAATATAGTTTATTATTTAAAATATATCTATTGATAAGAGCTAGGTAAATGTCAATGGAAAGAAAAGAAAAAAAATGGCAGAGAAAACAAATAGAAGGATAATTATTAATAAGAGAGGGGAAGAAATAAGGTGAAAGTGAGATGGAAAAAAGTAATCATAACTGGTGAATACTTTCTTCTGACATGTAGGTATGAGGTATGAGGAATATTCCTTAAACTTCACTTTTGTTAAAAAACTAGACTTGTGAACCGGACTTGATTGATACCTACTCACAAAGAAGAGTTAAGAAGAGTTATGATAGAGATTACAATTTTGTCTTAGATGTTGAGATCAATTACCACTACATTCTAGAGACTATAAATTACAATCACATTCAGTCAAATTTTTTTCAAACTATACTTACATCTTTTATATATTTTTTAATCATCACAACAACTTTTCTGAAGAAGTGTATATGAGTAATATCTTAAAAGTTTAACATGTTGAAATATTTTAAAATAAATAAAAAATTAGTGTAAAATTTAAAAATTTTGAGGATAATTTGAGGAAATATTAATGTAATTTATTCTAAAACTTGTATTCATTGTATGTATTATCAATATTTTTAATTTATTTTCTTCTTGATGATTAACCTCATTAATGATTCGACCTGTACTTTATTAACATTAAAAATTAATCAAAACATGTGTTAATTATTTGATAAAATAAGATTAGATAGTAATAAACATATGATTCATATTGGGATACGAGTGAAAATGAAAAGAGATGAAGGAAACTCAAATAAGAGAAAAAAAAATTAGATGTGACAAATGAAATAAAAGAACATAAGAAATGAGGTGACAAATGAATAAGTATTTTTTTTTCTAATTTTTCTTAATTTTTTTTTATGGAAATAGATCTATACATGAAATTTTAATCATGTGTTTGAAAAACAAATTTATCTGTAAATCACACTAAGCTATATTTGAAGTAAATTTTAATTGAAAAACCATATTAAGTAAATATTTTTTAATTAAACTATATTGAATCTCCGCTTAAATAATACAGTAAAAACATTTTGGTTCAAGAAACTTTTTTTTTTCACAAAATATAGGTTATTGTACACCTGAACTCAAGTTTATTAAAAGGATTTTTACATTAATTTCAATTGAAATGCAATAATATCACCAAATACTATGAAATAACCGATTTTTTTAAAATGATAATAGGAAAAATATCTAATTACTCGATAAATAGGTTGAGATCACTTACTATTAAGAAAATCAACAACTATTTTAACAAGATAAAAAGAATAATTGAACTAATCTAACATATTTGAGGGAAGTTATCTTCAAATTAAAAAAAAAAGTAATTATCTAACATATTTTATTAGTATAGAATATATGTTAATTTTGTGAATGTTGGATCTTTATTGGTTGAAATGATTACCTTAATTTAATATTTTACGTAAACAAATCGAGTTTAGTTTGAATCAAACCTACAACATAATATAATAGACAAAAATATTTATAGTTCATAGTATAGCAAATATGCCGTCTTAGCTCAGTGGTAGAGCGCGTGGCTTTTAACCACGTGGTCGTGGGTTCGATCCCCACAGTCGGCGATATTAAATTATAATTTTTATTTTATATATTTTTATTTATTCTGCTTTAAAATATTTATTAAATTAATTTAAATATTTTTAAATGCGGGGATAGCTCAGTTGGGAGAGCGTCAGACTGAAGATCTGAAGGTCACGTGTTCGATCCACGTTCACCGCATTATTTTTATGATTATTCTTTTTAATATTTATTTTATTTCTATTTCAATTATTTAAAGATAAATATGACCTATATTTTTTATTTTCGTTAGAGTGAATATTTATTTCGTTAATACATTTTTATTTTTTTCCGTATTAATGTCTTTATAATTATACAATAAACAACTGACTTTGCAGATGATTGAGCACTTTTTTGTTATGAAATTACTAAATATATTCATATAATCTTCTGTAGTAGTTCAAATTTGTAATTCAAATTTGACTTAGTTAGATCCACATACAGGTACAATGATAATAAAAATAAAATCTAATATGCATTTATTTCCATCCTAATTACCGTTAATTATCAATTACCATTCGTTATGTACTACCATCAAACAAGAGAAGAGAGTGTAGCCTATCTCTGAGGTTTTTGAGTATCTTGTACAAATGATTGTAGTGAATCTGTAAAGAAAGTTTGGAGTCAGAGACGGAGAGAAAGTGAAAGATTTGTGGGTATTATATTTAAATGATTATTTTGCTCCCATTTATTTATTTGATTTTTCTTTATTCTAAATTATTATCAATTAATAAATAATATTTTTACATTAATACTTGAAAACCCATTTATTTTTATTTAAAATATATATTTAAATACAATTTTAACATTACATAAAATCAATTTATGTAATTTTATTAGTTAAATCAAATACACATATTAATAAATTTTCTAGAATTAAATGAAATTACCACATTCTTTATTATTTTCCCAATAAATCATCACAGAAATCTACCATGTCTACCATAGTCACACGGGCACAAAGCCCTAGTCACTGAGTTGTAATAATGGTGTTGAGTTGAAGGTCAATGACTCACTCAATGGAATGCAAAACCCCAAAATCAGAATATCTAAATTAGGATTTTTGTCCTTTGATTCCTTCTTCTTTCTTGTAGTGGTTTAGGTCATAAGGATCCATTTTCAAGGAACTTCCAATTTTTTCTCAGGTTAATTTCTCTGTGCATTTTACCCAATTAGTCAGTAATCCAGTTCTTCTCATGCATGTGCTCCTCGTTGGTTTTTTTACGCCTTTCACTGTTATCCATGTTCTATGTAAAGTTTTGATTTTGCTGAGTTTGTACTGGGAATTGTTTTATTTCTTTCTTCCAGAGTTCTGTGTTGTTTTCATTTAAAGCTGTCTTCAACTGTATTGTGTTTTTTCGGTGTGGGACTTCGTGGTAGAGTGAAATGAGGGGGAAAACGTGATCAGGGCTTAACGATTTTTGAAGGAGCCTGAGCTTAAATTCTGTCTCCATTTCCACCCCAATTCGTCAATAATTTCCTTTTCTCATCCATATGTTCTTCAACGGTGTTTGTTTCACTGTTATCGGTGCTTATTTGATTTCGCTTAATTTTTAGTGGTAAAGATAATTTTTTTCCTTCCGGAGTTCTATGCAGTATTTGATTAAAATATGTTTTAAACTACCTTGAAGTTTGGTCAATTCCGACTAGTGGGATGTCGTGTTCATGGTGAGAGGAGGGGAAAATAGAGTCAAGGTCTTGAACATGAAGGACTAGTGGAGTTGTTAATTTATCAGTTGTTTTGAACTTTTGAGTGAATAATGTGTGGTTTGCTTATTGCTTCATGCATGGCTAAGAAACTGAAACTATCTGTGTGCTTCAACGGATGCTGCTGAATACATGTATTGTAAAAGTGATTACTGCTTGTTAATTTGAATGGTTTTGTTTGTCACGCTTCTGCGTCTTTACTATATTGTGTGTATTTAAACCATCTGCGTTGTTTGTCGTGCTTGATCTGTTTAATAGTTTGCAGTTCCAGTTTCACATTTGAAGGAAGCTTATAGTTTCTTATTTTCCAGTAATGAAGGATTTGTTAGATGAAGTGATTGTCGTAAAACTTCTGTTCTAGTTTAGTGTTTTTCCCTGACACTGAATCCGATATTTAATGGAATTTGTAGGCATTTCAATTGAACAGCAGTCCGTTCTAATACTACATTTGTCTTTCAGGCGGTGGAATAATAATAATAATACGTCTTGGAGGAACTGCAATGGCTCAAAGCAGCTCTGATGAGGATACTGATATTAGTGAATCTGAAATTAGCGAGTACGAAGATAAATCCTATGAAGAACTGAAAAGTGGAAGTCAGAATTTAAAAACATCGGATGAGACTTTCACTTGTCCGTACTGCCCTAAAAAGAGAAAACGGGAATATTTGTACAAGGAGCTCCTTCAACATGCTTCTGGGGTGGGTCAGAGTAGTTCACAAAAGAGAAAAGCTAGAGACAAGGCTAATCATTTGGCTTTAGTGAAATATTTAGAAAATGACCTCATGAATGTAGATGTTCCACCAAATGATTCAAAACCGGAAGATGAAAGTGATTCCTCTGTTAATTCTAATGATCAGTTTGTGTGGCCATGGATTGGAATTGTGGTTAATATTCCAACTAGACGGACAGAAGATGGACGATGTGTTGGCGAGAGCGGTTCCAAGCTGAGGGATGAGTACAGAAGCAGGGGCTTCAATCCAGTTCGAGTCAATCCTTTGTGGAATTTCCGGGGTCACTCTGGAACTGCTCTTGTGGAATTCAATAAAAGCTGGCCAGGCTTAGACAATGCAATGGCATTTGAAAGAGCGTATGAATTAAGTAATCATGGCAAAAAAGATTGGTTTGCTGATTGTGGGCAGAAGTCTGGTCTTTATGCATGGGTTGCCCGAGCCGATGACTACCAAATGAACAACATCTATGGAGAATATCTGCGGAAGATGGGTGATGTCAAAACCATATCCGAGCTTATGGAAGAAGAAGCTCGAAGGCAAGATAAACTTGTCTCCAATTTGAATAACATTATTCAGGTCAAGAACAAGCACATAAAAGAGATTGAAGTGAGATGCCTTGAAACTACTAACAAAATGAACCTTGCTATGATGGAAAAAGATAAACTTATTCAAGCTTATAATGAAGGTATCTATTCTTATTGGGCCCTAGGACCAAATTAGCTACAAATGCATATTACTACTGTAGGGGTTGGCACCACAGGATTTTGCATTCCAAAATTAATTTTTTAAGAATGTTGTGCTGGAATTCTATTTTATATTTTTAAATGTCGTCTATTATTTTTAAATGGTGATGATATGTTGTAACAACATTTTTTCAGAGATACAGAAAATACAGTCAAGTGCCAGGGATCACTTCCAGAAGATTTTTACTGATCACGAAAAGCTTAAAATGCAACTGGAATCTCAGAAAAACGAGCTTGAGTTACGGAAAATTGAATTAGAAAAACGTGAGGCACATAACGAAAGTGAAAGAAAAAAGTTGGCAGAAGAAATGGAGGAGGTATGTGTTTTCCTTATTTTGCTGCATCTCCCTGTAATGTACTGTGATTGAAATTCCTGTTAAATTAAGATTGGGGAAATAATATTATTATTTTAGGTTGATTGATTATTACGGTTGAATTTTAGGTATTTCAATGCTTTAAAGGAAGCTGCTAGCTACCAATATTAATCTTTTTCCAATTTTCATTTATTGAGTTTGATGATACTGATGATTGGTTATTTTCATTTAAATTTGTGGATCGAAGTTTTTTGATAATACTGGAAATATGATGAAACTGGTTTTGATTTGGTTTGTATGCTGTTGGAGGCTCTGAATTGAACATAACTCAATGTTTCTATTGATGGTGCATTTGCCTATAAAGTAAACTGTTTAATGATGCAATTTTGGTGGCACAGTGTGTAATTTGTCTGTCTGATTTTGATCTAGGAAATGATCCTGCACCATGTTTTGTCATAAGAGATACTATAGATTGGATGGCACTGATATCTGAAAGTAATTGTGGAGTATTAATTTAGATTATGACCTCTTTTTAGCTATCATTTGCAGAAAGCCATTCATTTAATGAGATGTTATTTGGGAAGTGAGAGGGGATGGGAGTGATCAATCTTGAGTTGTATGCCAAAGAATTTCATGTCATTGGTTCTCTTTTTACTGCCGTTGAGGAGTTTGCTTAAGGACTATATCAATAGTTCTTTTTATATAATCGGTTTTTGCTGTATCTTTCAAATCATTTAAAATAAAGAAGTGCTTAATAAGCTTGTGGAAAACTTTGTTTAACACTGCCGATATTTATTGATTTTGCAGAATGCAACAAAAAATAGTTCTCTTCAGATGGCTGCTCTTGAGCAAAGGAAAGCAGACGAAAATGTTATGAAACTGGCTGAAGATCAAAAGGTGTGTGGTTCCCATTTTTTAGCTTTTGAAACAACGAAAAATGTCCTTGTCAGCACCAGAATGACTTAGTATAATGCTATTTATATTCTATACAGAGGCAAAAAGAGCAACTCCATGCTAAAATCATTCAGCTTCAGAAACAACTTGATATGAAACAAGAGCTGGAGTTGGAGATTCAGCAATTGAAAGGATCTTTAAGTGTGTTGAAGCACATGGAAGATGACGAAGATGTTGAAATTCTGAAGAAAGTAGATAACTTACAAAAGGATTTAAGAGACAAGGAACAATCACTTCAAGACATTGATGCACTTAATCAAACACTGATAATTAAAGAGCGTGAGAGTAATGATGAGCTGCAGGAAGCTCGACAAGCATTGGTTGATGTATGTGTGGTTCTTTCAAATTTATCTTCCTACTTATTGTTCAAATTAATTTGCAAGGGCATCTCAATGAGGTTCAGTCTAGTGTCACTATGCTTTCACTTGGCTTATGGACTGGTAGTGTTTTTTATGGTGATCTTGCTCGCCCATCTGAAATGTTATATGAATTGAAGCACACAGTCTTACAAATTTATCTGTTTTTATAAAGCATTCCAATTTTGTCTTTTATGTTGTTCACTGTGGTGTAGTTTATATGATTCATACCAATTTAGCAAAGTGACTTGAGTAAAATTAATGTTCAAAATTAATTTGCAAGGTGACTTCTTACTGTTCAGTATTCCTTTCAAGATTTAATGTTAATGTTTTTTTTTTTTTCTCACTTACAGGGTGTTAAAGAGTTACCATCTCATGGAAATATTCGTTTAAAGAGAATGGGGGAACTTGACAGTAGACCATTCCTTGAAGCAATGAAGAAAAGATACAATGAAGAGGATGCTGAAGATAAAGCGTCAGTAATGTGCTCGTTGTGGGAAGAGTATCTAAAGGACCCAGATTGGCATCCATTCAAAGTTATCATGGTTGATGGGAAAGAAACGGTATTTCTTTATTAAACATATTTATAGATCTCCTGAAATTATCCTGAAGCCCATGTGTTTCATTGCATTTCTCTCTTAATCAAACTTAGTTTACTATGTTATTTATCTTCATTGTGCTGTGGAAGAAGACATTTAATGTTTTAATAGTTTCCGTACTCTGCATTAGAAATATTTGTCTTTAATACTTTCACAGTTTAACCTGTAAAATGAGCAAAAAGAAGAAGATTGGTTTAAACTTCATGTTCTAATCTTTTTTTATCTATTATGTATTATTATAAACTTTACGTAACTTTCCATTTTTTAATAAAAATTTTCTCTCCCCCCTCCCACGGAAATCCTACTCCCAAATACACTCTTTAGGTTTGGTGTTTAACGGCATAGGGGAATGCTTTTACTGATTAGAAGAGTCGTATGTGGTTATTGATCAGTTATAGAAAAATGACTTGAGCACTAAGAATATCAGCCTATTTGTTAATGTTTAAGTTTTAAATAACCTTTTAAAACTGGTCACACTGTTAACAGGGTAGTTCAGGCGTTTATGAAAAACTTAAGTTCAGTCACGTAAATTGTCCAAACCTGTTGAGGGTAAAGCCTAGCCTAGCCTAACTCATCTCCACACCCCAATTACATTTTCTCCTTATGAATTTGTAAGTCTGGAAGGCTTGAACAGCTTGTGTTATGTTCAAATATGAATGAGATATTGTACAAGGGATGAGATATGTCTAGAACATACGTGTATACTGAGCTGATAAGGATTGGTGAGGGAAGGATGACATTAGTTTGAGAGAATAAGAGCTGATATGGATGTCCTCCAATAATTTTACCAAATAATGAGTGTGTTAGAAACAGTGTATTAGAGTCTTTTGCTAGCATTTGTTTTAACCATGAACAGTACATCTTTCAATTCTTCCCCCAAAGCTTTATGAAAAATATCGTTCTTATTTACCAATTTGATTAATACAGATGCTTTTAATTCATTTTAACCTAAAATTATATTAAAAATTTCTCTTAATTTGTAAGCTGAAGATTTGCATTTTGTCATCTGGCATCATGCATTTATTATTTCAGGAAATTATTAGAGATGACGATGACAAGCTGAACGGGTTGAAAAATGACCTGGGTGAAGGTGCATATAAAGCAGTGGTGGAGGCATTGTTAGAAATAAATGAATATAATCCTAGTGGCCGGTACTTAACCTCGGTATTATGGAACTATAAACAAGGAAGGAGAGCAACTCTTAAAGAAGGAGTACAATTTCTGATGAATCATTGGAAAGTTCTTAAACGCAAGAGGGGAATGACGTGAAGGTTGGTATATATATATAACTGTATTAGGTTACTGCATTTGTCTTTTGAACTGTATCTATAGTTAGACTGTAGAAAGAAATTTTTTTTAAAAGCTATTGGTATGTTGCTTGGGTGATTAAATAAAACTACCTATCGACCTAGGTTACTTCTCACAAGAAATTATTATTCACAACCAACATCCACTTCCTGTTTTTATAGGATTACTGTTGTTCAAATTATTGTGATGTAGCTAAAGGTTGTATTTCCGAAAGGTTGATGTTGGCTTCGGGAAGAGAGTTATGCATAGCAGGCTGGTAGCATGCGTCCATATTGGGAGAGCAACAAACCTAGCAGTTGTGTATTGTAGGTTAGTTGTGATAATGCCAAACTATTTAATTTCACTTTGGCACTTGGCTTCTGTGGGCATGTTGCCTGAAGCAAAGTACATTCATAATGGCAGTCTTGTGTGGGAAAAGACATATAAGTTAAACTTGTATGACTATATATCATTTGACTTTTAATCTTAATCTTATGAGTAATTGAAGTTAAAACTGTGTATGGTTTGCCTTTCCAGCTTGACTTTATTTGAGTAATTGGCATTCTGGTGCAAATATATTTGACTCTTTCTTGACCATGATCCAACTAATTGTTAGATCTTAAAAGTATTATTTTTCCCTAGTGAAATGAGTACGTTTACGGGATTTTATTTTACAAAACTCTTGAAAAGAAAAATGTTGTTGGATCAGAAATGGGGCCTAAAGAAAAAAAAAATACCTAAATGCAAGATAAACACTATCAATGAAAAATCAAAGGCAAGGTTTAGACAAGCTCTTCCTGCACCTTAATACCCTCTTCCTACACCCTAATATAAAATTTTAATTCCACAACTGCCTTTATTGCACACCTATCCGGTTTATATTGCAAAAAAATTAACAATCGGATGGCATACTCATCCGGTTGTCAATTTTTTCGCAATGTGAACCGGATGGGGTGTCATCCGGTTCTCATTTCCAAATCAAAATGAGACTTATCCTAAATTGGAAAATTTTTCTGTTCGTCGTCGACAACGCTCCAAATCCTAAATCAACTACTCTAATCAGCAATATCACTTACTAATTGTTAATAAACACCCAAAAATTACTTACCTATTGCTTGTTTGAAGGATTAATTGAAGATTTGGAAGAATGGAAACAAACTGAATCTGTGAACCGGATGCCTTTTCTTCGTAGCAGTAACTATGTAAATACACATATCCGTGCCTAGTATGGAGTGAAGTGGATGAAGACAACAGTAGGTACAGTGGCTCGAAAGCTTTAGACGGTGGTGAAAATGGATGAAAGTAGGGATTTCGAATGTGAGAACCAGATATAGAAGTAAATAGGTAGAGACTAATTTGATCTTTACACTTTTAAAGTTAAGAACATAACTGTGATTTCATATATTTTGTATGAGGGTGCAGAAAGAACTCGTCCCAGTACATCTTGTAGCTTCTATCTAGTGGCCCAATGAGTTTGCTGCTGAGCTATCCGTTCAAAATGTGTTCTAAAACATGTACCTTATCAGCTTTCTTCAACATATGTTTCAAAATATGTTCTAAAACATGTACTTAAGCCTTCCACTAAACTCATCTAAAGGATTTTTAAAATAACAAGCTTCCATTTCCCTAATGTACATCTTATGCCACAAGGATTAAAACTAATTCGCTAAGTATGATTACTTTAGTTAGTATAACTAAATTTGTTTGTGATTATAATACTTTTATAATTTCATTTAAACAATTAAGGTGTTCAGAGAGGATAATACCAGTGAAGTTTTAGTTTTTAAAGGTAATAAACTTTAATTCTCCAATCTTTATAAAGATAGACAAAAATAATATACATCATTATTATTTTAAGACATAAAACAATTACAATATTCCAAAAAAAAAATGAACAGGACGACATCAGAAGGATTTGTCAATTTTCTCCTTTTCAAAATAAAAATTCATCCTCATAGAATAATAAAATTTCACCCTCGTCTTTCTGTTTAATGGGTATAAATTTTTCATCTCCTCTTTATTCTCATAAAAGAAAAATACCCACACTTATGTTATACCTGCTCTATTACAGTTGTAGATATTTAAATATTTTTTTATAAAAAAATCACATAAAAGTAAATATGATATTAAGTATGTAAGTTTTTTATTTTCTCCAAATGTCAAATATTAAAAAAATTATTATTATATAAATATTAAATAAAAGTATTAAATAATAATTGAATAAAGATTAAATAATTATAAAAATAAAAATAAAAATGAAGATCAAATATATATCCTACAGATGATGAGCTATAAAATAAGAAAAAAAAGTTAATATAAATTATTTAGGTTTAGGTTACTTGATAAATTAGAGATGTTTAGTAATTTAAGATGGGATAGGTAGGAGAAGATGTTTATCTTATAGAGTAATATTTATTTTGAGTTATGTTATTTTAATAAATGGTGATTGTTATACTTAAAATATATAATGGTTTTAACATAAGTATTATAATTGAGTGTGTGTGGGAGAAAATATTATAAATATAAATGTAAAAAACAGTGAAAAAACTTAATTTTTTAATTTAATAAGTTATTCAATTTTGTCAATAAACTTTTTGAAATATGATTTTTTAAGAATATTTCTGTTTGAAAAATATAATATTAAATATAGAAATTACTTCTTTAGAAATTAAAAAATTGAAATTGATTTATGTTGCTTTACATTCATAAAATATATATTGAAAAACTAATCTTACGACATAATATTTAAATGACCTCTTATTTTTTTTAAAAATGAAACAAACTTTTAATTTTTTTTAAATATTATATTTGAAAGGAAGTGATTTTCTAATGAAAAAAAGTTACAACAGACGAGATATTATATTTTTATTCTTATATTTTATATTTACAATCAAATCTTGTTGAATCAGTTAAATAATATTAAATAGTTTAAAATTACTTTAAAAATAAATTTTATGATTCTTTGCAAACATAAAATATATATTTTTCAAAAAAGAAACAAACAATTTTGTGACAAAAATATTTAAAATAACTTCTTACTTTTAAAAAAAATTAAAAAGAAGTTTTTTACTCACACTTCCTTTGTTAATTCAACCTTTGTTATCTATTCCAAATGAATCTACAAGCAAGCAATCAACTTGAAGAAGGTAATGTTTTGTTATGTACTGGAAAAGATTTGTATTTTTAGTTAAAAAATAAAATAAAAAGAAAATACATTTCTAAATAAACTAAAACTAATTGATATGTAATATAGGGAATTAGCAGGTGTGGACGTTTTTCTTTCACAAGTTTGAGGGAAATGAATCGATTGCTTAGATTTAAATGTTGGAACCTGTGGCATGCCGCATTTGTAGCAAATCTTCACCGGCCTTTGCCCTTTGCCTTTTACCATTGCCAATTCCAATTCCAATTCCTTTTTGACATTTCAAACATCAAACACATTGCGATCAAAGGAATCCATAATCGATCCATCGATCCAAGGAAGGAACAAAAATAGGATGCCGGAGATGGACGAGGGCGAGGACATAGAGCAACCTCTCACGGCCATAGCAGAGGCGTTTGAGGAACTGTCCAATTGGATGAAGAAGAACAACACCGACGCCTACCACATCCGTCTCGACACTTTCTGCGAAGCCGCCTCTCTCGTCTCCGTTCTCTTCCGCTGTCTCGGCCTCGCTTTCAAATTCGCCGAATTGGAATACGTCGCCAAGCTACACGGACTCTTGGAAGCATCAAAGACATGTCCCACTCTACAGGATATTCTCGACCTTGACGTTGCGAGTGATACGGTTAAAACTTCTGGAAGCTATTCGCGTAATCTGCGTAGGGTTCGGCAGGGTCTTGATCTCGTCAGAGCGATATTCGAACAGCTTTTATCTACCGACGATACTTCTCTGAAAGAAGTCGCTTCAACCGCTTATGGACAGGTGTGCGCTCCGTATCACACGTGGGCGGTACGAACGGCTGTGTACGCTGGCATGTATACGCTTCCGACGAGAGATCAGCTTCTGATGAAGCTCAATGAAACAGAGCAATCGGCCGAGAAGAAGATGAAAAGGTACATTGCTGCCTCGCTTCCGATCATAGAATACATTGATAAACTGTACCTTTCTCGAAATATCTCGTTGGATTGGTGAGCTTGTAAAGAGGAAAATCAGAAAATATAATTTCAGTACCCATTCTGTTTGTTAGAAGGCATGTTTCGGATCTTTGTAATATATATATATATAAAGATGTAATTATGTTAGTTTTACTCAACAGTTCTTCGTCGTTTAGGGAGATACCAAATAGATTTGTATTCAACTACTAACAGAATGCATGCCAAATTTTTCAATGCAATTTTATGATTATGAAGACTAATTTTGAAACGTAATTAACTACTGCATATATTTACGTTCAACTCTGTATAATGAACCTCCAGATTCATATATGCGGACTCAAAATCTTAATTTGAAGTCTGATAACATCATGTTAATAAAATCATATTAGTTAGTCTAATGTTACGTAAAAAATATTTAATTAGATTTATTGGAGATTTTACATCGATGATATATAAAATTGGTTCGTAATATATGAATGAAGGAATCTTTGTCTTACAAAATAATATAAATTCTCTGTTTAAGAAAATATTACAATTCATTACTTTTTAAGAGTTTGATGGACGTATTATATAACCTTAATTAAGTTATTGTTAATTTATCTATAATTATATCAAATAAACTTTGAAATGTGTTCATTATGACAAAAGATATGAAGAAGCCTCCTTGATATCCTTCAAAATAATCACAGCTCATGGCAAATCTGCTAAAGTAAAGTTTCTTAAACTCAATCTGCTAAAATTGTTCCTTCTTCGTAGCATTGTTCAGGACGAAAATGAAACGCTGAAAGGACTGAAAAAAAAAATTGGGTGATGAAGCATAGAATGGAGTGATGAGAACTTTGAAGCAGATTAATGGAGGTTTGTAGTTACAGAAATGTGGACCAAAGGAGAAGCAATGAAAGCTTACTCCTGAAGAAGGAGTTCACTTTCCATTGGATCATTAAGAAAAAAACGAAGGAAAATACATTAAACAAGTTCTAGTGCGTTCCAATATAGTTTAGGAAGAAATCATTCATTTGAATTAAACAGGAAAAACTAAATAATTTTTTATTAGAATTAAATTAAACTATTTTTTTTTTGTTAGACAGTGTGTTCAAAATATAATTTCTGAAAGGCATACTTGTTATCTTAACAGTTTATAAATTACTGTCCGGTATATTTTTTTCACTTTTATTTTTTGAAAAATATTTTTGGGAAGTTAAACAATAAAAATGTGTTTGAAAAAAATCACATTCTAAACTGTAAAGTTTTAGAAAATATACCTTTTGGAAGATTGTAATGGGACAGTTTTAGGAAATAGTTTTTGATACATTTCATTTATATTAATTAAAGTAGTTTCTATAACATACGTTTCATTCTTTTCGAAAGAGTACTTTTCAAAATATTAAGAAAATAAAATATGTTATTACGAGGATTTTTCATAAAGTTAAAAAAAAAAATATTTTGAAATGTAAAACCAGAGTAATTAAACTTTTTAAATTATTTTTCTCCTTTTTTTCATATTTCAAAAAGTATTTTATAAAATGAAAATATGAAAATGAAAAAAAATGTAGTAAGAAGAATGTTCTCGAAAGTATTCGTTAATATTTTCTTCAAAATTGATATTTTTTTTCAAATAAATGATCATTGTAATTCTTAAATACACAAATCAGCGTCAATTTATTCTTTAAAAGAAAAAGAACTCATTGAAATATTTTCAAATTAATCATTTTCTTATTTAATAAAATCATTTTACATTCATAATACATGTATATATATATATATATATAACATCTGAAATTAAATTAGTTGTTGAAATAATAAATTAAAAAATGAAAAAGAAAGACAGAGATGGAGTGAATTACTTTAATAAAGAACTATTGTATACTAGAATCCCTTTTCTACTATCATTAATTAACAAACAACGATTTTTTTAAAATCTCAATTTAATTTCCTTTTAATTTATCATTTTCATATGTTTATTTAAAACTTAATTTTTTTAAAAATAATTAATAATTAAATAGCAGTATATCACAATACATATTATTTATCATAAACTTTAAATTAAATAATAATTTAAATGATATTTTTTTATTTTAAGTATAATATATTTTATTTATTATTATTATTATTTTGTTCATGTAAATAAAACGTTTTTATAAACTTGAAATACTACTTTTAATACATTAAAATTTATTTTTTATAACATTTGCCTAAGATTTTTTTCACTTAAACCAAAAACATATATATATATATATATATATATATATATATATATATATATATATATATATATATATAATTTTCTAGTTTTAATACAATTTTAAGTTTGTTATTCATTTTATCATTTTTAGCTTTTTTGTATTTTTTTACTATATTTATTATACTTAATTTTCAATTAAAAGAACAATTGAAAAATATATAATATCTTTAAATTTAAAAATTATATGTAAAAAATAAGTATATTGCGAGAAAGTTATAATTAAAAAAAGTATTTAAAAAAATATAAGAACAATAAAAAAAATACTCATGGACAGTAAACCCTAAAAAAACCTTGGTGTATATATATTTGTAACTTGGACAGACACCTCTGTTGCCTTTAAGGTCCAGCTGTTCTGCTGAAGCCTAATTGGGGCTGTGATTACAAAGAGAGAGGCTTGAGAGGGAACCCTAATTTCATTCTTGAAGAAGGTGCCGCCGTCTCCTTTGGTTCAAAGGTTCCGGCTTTGGTATCTCATCTTCACAATTTGAATTGGGTTTTTCCTTCAATGACAGTGCTTTCCAAAGTTACACTTGATATGAGCCCCGTTCTTTCTCTTATTTTATTTACTTATTTTATAAACTTCTTTCAATCTTGTAATTTTCAATTTCTTGTACTGTTATGTTAAATCTTGTAATTTCTTTGCAGAGTTTTTGTTCTGCGCGTCATTTTGTTTTCAAGTTGTCTCGGCTCTCTCTTATGTTTAATGGCAGAAGGAGGAACCGTTCTCTGGTATGGGTTGATGTGTTTCTTCTGGGCAATGGCAAACAATCGTAGAGATGAGATGGTATCACAATTATGGATTTTTTCTTTCTTTCATTTTTTATTGATTCAATCTTGATTCCATCCCACATCTTCTTTCTTTTAACCCCTTTCTCATTTTGGATTTTATTTTATTTTTTCTTTAAAACCAAAATACTCATCATCAATAGTGTTTGAAGGTAATGATTTGATAAACAGAAATTGATGGTAAATTTTTTAGGACAAAGCAGTGATTCTTGTTTTTCTTTACCTCAATTTGTTTGACTGGTTGATTCAAATGTTTAAGAAACCACTAGTCTACCAAAATTAGAAGAAATTTATTGCATATTTATATTTAATTCGCTTTTTTCCCACTTTTTCTGTGTAATGCATGAATGATTTTCTTTTATCAAAATAGACATCATGTCATTGAGTCATGATTTCAATTTAGAATGAATGAGAAGAAATTGTGTCACTTAGGAATGATTTTAATTTTGAATAAATGAAATCGTGTCAGGCAGATATAAAGATAATTTATATAGAAAGAGAGAAATCACGGTCTTCGAGATCGTGTCATGATTTTGGGTCTTCACCTCCCAACTTTTAACTGCACCTCATGTAATCTATGTCACTCACCTCACGTATTTCAAATTATTCCCCTTGTCCACTTTTTCTTGAGGAGATGTATATGTTTAACCCTAATTTGATACTATTAAAATCTTATTTTGTTATATGTGTAAGTAGTAATACCAACCGCTTCACCAAATAAAGTTTAATAATTAATGCAATTTTTTTTACAAAGTTCACTCCTCTTCTCTGATCGAATGAATTTTGTTTTAAATTTAATTAAAATTGAACTAAATTAATTTGATTAAGAAACTTTTAATCATTTTTTTTGTCTATTAAATTCAAAAATCTCAGTCACAGTTCAAAAACCTAGTTTCATGTTTAATTTTATAATTGTTATGCTAGTATTTGAGTACGTGATTGAGGTTTTTGAATTTCAGAAAGAGAAATAAATGGTTAAAAGTGTTATAATTAAATCAATTTAACTTTATTTTAATTGAATTTGAAACGAAATTTATTCAATCAAGAAAGAGGAGGAGTAAACTTGTAAAGAAAAAAGATATTTTTAATTTAAGATAGGTTTACTGAATTTTAATTTTTTTTTCTTATGGAATGAAGTTGGTGATGTAAGGACTCACAACACATAACAATAAAATTTTAATTATATTAGTTTTGAATGAAATTAAGTTTAAACATATACATTGACTCAAGAAGGAAGGTGGTGAGTGGCATAGTCATACATGGCATGCAGCCACACAAATTGCCCTGTACCACATGATTTCATTATTTTTTACTTAAAATTGTGCCTAGGTAACATCATTATTATTTTTTACTTAAAACTGTGCCTAGGTAACATGATTTGTTCTGACTGGGGTTCTTATTCTTTCATTTTCCAAATTAATTCATGAGTGAACGTGGTGAAAGGAATAGTAGATGGGATCTATAAGGTAAATTATAATTGAACTGGACCTCCAATGTGATGTAAACTTGTGTTATGGGAGAGAATTGTCCGATACATCTCTTTGTTTTGGTTATATATATATATATATATATATATATATATATATATATATATATATATATATATATATATATATAATTTTATTATTATTATTATTTTTTTTTCAAATATATAATTTTTGTTTATAAAAAAATATAATATGAAAGTAATTACATGTGAATAATCACAACAGAATAGATGATTTCTTCATTGGACAATTCTCTCACTTGATATAAGCTGCAATGCACTTGATAAGTTGTGTCACGGTCACACTCACCGTTCCTGTTATCTCCAGTCATGAGTTCATTCGGTGTTTGGAAAATGAAAGAGTGATAACCCTAGGTAAAGTCTTTGGTTTATTAAGTCTTTGGTAGTAGAATGCTGGTTTAAGGTTTAGATTGAGAGAATGTTGGTCTATATAAATAATGATGTGTCGTAGTTATAAATAAAGGATGTGTCGTAGTTATAAATAAAGGATGTGTAAAATGTTTAGTAATAAATAAAGTGTTATATTTTATAAAATCTATAAATAAAAAAAATGTTTATTAAACTAATGAAATTAAAGACTTAAAAAACATGTAATCTATGAAGTTATATTTTGTTTTTGTTTTCATTAACTTTTTTGTTGTATATTTTAAACTTCTGAACTACAAGATTTGATTTCTTCTTAATTTTAAATATGTATCTTGACTGTCTCTTTTGTTTTTTTGTCTACTAGAATATTGAGTGATCAACTCCTATATTGTATTTTTTTGACATAATAAGTAACAATGACAACAATTATGCTCATTGATTGAGGGGACTTTAGGACGTAGTTGAAATTTCTGCTCCTTTATCTACTTGAATATTTTCTAAACCATGATTTTGATAGTTGTCACGAGTAAGGATCGTGATTGAGTCTTCATAAGAAATAAAAGTTGGAAAGTTGAAGCAATGGTTCCTTTATTAAACATTGTACTTTATTTTTTAAGTAACTATGATACCATGTCATCTAACTCCAACCTGGTTTCTTGTGAGCCATCTTCTTGGTAACAAATAGGGTAAGAAACCAGCGGTGAAGATAAATAAATAATGATAAAAATTGAGTCAGAAACAGTCCCTCTACTCCCCTCTAAATAAATAATTAAAGAAAAAATGTTTGGTAATGGTTTTTGGTTTTTCACTTTCTTATAACTCTCAATCAAACAAATGGTTGCAAAAATTGAAATTGTGATTGTTGTAGGATTGAGCTTCAATAAAAAAAACTTGTTTTGGGCCCTATACGATGATACCGTCCTGGGCTTCTGAGAATACCGATTGTTATAAAGTTTTTGTAATGTGTTTGAACTAGTTTTGTTGGGTAACTGAAATGTTCAGAATATGATAACACCCAATTTTTAAGATTAAGGTTGAATCTAACATTTCAATTTAAGTTGATTGTGTATTAGAAAGTAAGGCAAGTCTGGGTACAAGTCTAATAATAAAAGAAAATTATATTTTGAAAGCTTTATACGAACTAGGAAAAAAGTTAATGAATTGCCTAGTGACCGGATGCAACTTAGTACTATATGATAAAAACATTTTCTAGTTTTAAAGTAGTTTATATGAGTATAAATATAATAGTAAGAATAATAATAGAAAAAGGTAGTAGTAAATTCGGAAATCATAAATAAATATGCTAAATATGAATTGAGGCATATAAGCTCTGGATCAAGTTCTGTGGTAGGTGCCTTATGTCGTATCATAATTTTACTCATTCCCCAAAAACACGTTCAAAAATTGAAAATCCTCACTACCACTTTCCGAGGATAATTGTAGTGTAGTATAGCCTAAAAAAGCAACGAAACAGAAAAGTGGCAAAAGAAAATAGAAATGATCGAAACACGGTATGAGGTGTAGGAAGAATTAGATTCTGAAATTCTTGCCCGAGAAGGTTTGGCCGAATTGCCAATTGGATGGGACAATGTTCCAAGAGGTGGAGGTGCGTCGGTCACTGCCTGTCACCCTGAAGGAGAGTGACTGACCAACCAGAACCGCGTTTGATTGCCAGTTCTGCCCCCAGTTGCGGCTCATGCTCATCCACCCGCTCCTCGACCCTTTCACGCTCGCCCTCACGATATCCCCTGCACCCCCCACGTTGCTGATCAAAACCAAGTTGAAGTAACGGAAGCCGTTCATCGTGAACCTCATCCCTCCCTTCTTCCTGCAAGCCACCCTGCATCCCACCACACCCAATCATTCACACAATGCATATATCATTTATTCATTGTTTCATACATTAATTTAATCATAATTCATTCTAGAGTAAAAACTGCACTAACTTAACTCAAATTACTGTTTCTCTTCAATATTCACGTGAGCATGTTGTGTGAAAAGCTACCGTCTATTTTCTACCAATTTAGAGAGTAAAGTAGATTCGTTAAAATCTGTTTTATGATTAAAAAAGAAGCACACGAGGTTGTTGAAAGTACCGGCGATAAGAGACGGGGACGATGCCGGCACGATAATGTGCGAGTTTAAGGAACATGGGCATGGCGAGGTCGAAGTGCGGTCTGGGAGGGTTGCACCAGCCGCCATTGTCGCTGGGGAGAGCGTAGTTAGGAGGGCAGAAGTTTGTGGCGGTGACGAAGATGGAAGGGTTACCAGGGAGGCACCATTTTGGGTCGTGAGTGCATTTAATTTCGAAACACGCGCCACAACTGAACCCATTGTTGAACAGAGCAGTGCTTAGTGCCGCAGTGTTAACACCATATCCTTGGGAGTATAGGTTTCCATACCCACACGCCCCTCCTACAAAACATCACACGTTATATATTGTTTTTCTCAGTGTTATATGGTATGGAACCTTGTTGTGATATATATAAATACCAGACTATTAGATTGTACGTGGATGATTTACATACCCATAGTGCCTGAGGCGTCGCTGCCACCGTAGAAAGTGGCATGAGCGGTTTGCCATGGGCCACCGGAATAGGCGCCGGGAATTTTTGCTTCGGATGGAGTGAGAAAGGGCAAGAGGGTGACAATGGCAAAGATGTTGAGCATCGCCATTGTTTTATTATTGATGCAATGAAAGTGTTGAGTAGGGTTTTGCTTTGGTGATGAGGAAATGGAGGAAGGGTTGGCATGTATTTATTATGGAGAAAGCGTGGGGTCTCTGGGGAATTAAAGCTTCAATCTTATTATGGAGAGCGACCAAATTATGTACATCGCCATTTGGCCTTGGTTATCGTCTATTTGCCTCTGGTAAAATATATGGTATGTGACTATACAATAATCTTTTATGTAAGTGGTTTTTTAATATAAAGTAATAAAAAAAAATGAAGTCATCCATAATGTAGAATAATGTGTCATTTATTGGGATCCATCTAGTGATAGAAGATTCGAATAGATGTATGAGATTTGAGTTCATCTTCCTACACAAAGGCACTAAAAGTTTGAACGAGTGAAAGAAAAGGAAAATGTGTTTATAAAATCATAACTGTGTACAGATTACTATGTTCTTTTTTTATGTATGTTCCATGGTGATTGTTAATGTATTAAGTTGCATTCATATCATGCAAGAAATATAGCAAGTAAGGGGTAAATTCTGGGAGAGAAAGCACGGGAGGGTTGCTGTTACAATGAAAGACAGTGGAAAGGAATGTATGAATGAGACAAAGGAATTTGAATCAGCAGAAGGCTGACATGAAATCGCTTTGCTTCATGTCCAAGTTGTGCTATGAAGCAACCATTTCTGTATTCAAAATTTGGAAACTCTTTGTTGTCTTCCCTCCCACTACACACGCAGGTTGACATTTCCAGTTAAGTGTTATATGTATTTAAATCGTATATTTTTATTGAGATGTTTGTTTTACATTGAAAATTAAATTTCCAAATTTATACAAACATGTCATACATTATTAAAAAAAAAATTAAATTAAACAAAAGACAGGGAAAATTGTTGGACTACTTATTTATAGTTATATTGATCAACTATTTAAAAAATATATATTTTCAATTACCGAATGTCTCATTTAAAGAAATTGTTAATTTGATTACAGTGTGTGTAAAGTAATTCAATAGATTTATTTCATTTCAATTAATTTTCATCCAATACACTCCTATTGAGCAAGTAAAAACAAAAAACTAATCACAGTATTTTCCATACAAATCAAGTGAAAAAAAATTTACCAAGCAAAATATTAATAATGATAATTCAAAAACGTTAAGAAATGGAAATTAAAGTTAATTTATATTTAAATTCAAATAAATTTATTTTGAATTATATATTAGAATAAAATTGAAAAACTTATAAAGTAACTTGATCTGTATCATATACTATTCTATGAGGAACACTTGAGTAACGTCGCATATGACATACTACTCCATGAGTAACATTCGAGTGACTTAATGCATGCAAATTAGATTTATCAATCATATTTGGACGACAAAAATGATTGTCCAGTCATATTTTCACCAAATCAACAAAATTTGTCATATGATGAACATAATACATCTTGGTGAATTTGTCACACATCCTTCTCGTTTGTTTTAAACTTGTCATAGTTGTATGTTTAGAATTAACTTAGACATAGATTAAAACTAATGATAAATATCTATTTATTTTAATTTAATAATTTCCTAAATCTCTGAATAAATTGCTATTATTTACACAGTTTAGTTAAGTGAATAGAAAGAAGATAAACTACAGAAGGAAGAGGTATTGAAATGTTTATGATGATACTAATTAAGGCACTACCTACCTTAATCATGGTCATGATTTCAGTACTTGATAATTCTTCCCAGTAAATGACCCAACTATGGTCACTTTGAATTAATATGTAAATTAAAACGGTTTAAGTTTAAATGTTTATAACTCTAGGTGTGCTAAAGATAGGAGATTTTGAGAAATAATAGCATTATTGAGATTGGAGATCCAAATCAAAACTATATAATATTGAAGATTGCTAAAAATTATAGATAATTATAATTTTTATTCTTAAAGCTTAAGCTACTATCTGAACACAATCACTATGTTATTACAATGTTTAAAATCATTTGTTTTAATAATTTATGTTCAAGTGTTTTCTTTTATATATTTACTTGTATGTATTTTATTTACTTTAAATATTTTCAAACGTTTTATTTTTATTACTTTTCTGCATTTTATTTCTTTAGTATTTATTATCTTTAATTTTGGACACATTGTACAATTTTCTTACGTTGTCTTTTACCGATAAATTATATTTTGAGTAATCGTTTTAACTTCAAGAAATTTATAAACATTTGATTGATAAAAAAATTAATCACATGTCATACCAAAAGATTTAGCAAGAATGAAACTTTTTGTATTGCAACTAAAAGTAAAATTTAAAATTAGATTTAGATAAAAAGACCTCATTCTATTAATAAAGTAAATTTAATCATGATCTTAATTAGTTCATTCATTGAAATTTAAAATATCATTAAATTTTATAAATTATTTTAAAGAGTCTTTCATATTTTTTGTGTGTACATTTTCTTTGGTGGCAAGTTTTCTATGGATGGTAGGTATTTCGGTTGGAGGGTTCATCAAACCGGTGCAAAGGAACAATGATTCAAAGACATTCTTTGTTTGTACAACAAAGTTACCAAAGCTATGATTTCAAGCTTTAGATATTACCATTTGCTTGCAACAATCTATGAAACTTTATTGGCCCCTTTTTCACTTCTTCTTATACCATGTATACGTTTCAATGCAAATTTTATGATTAAGATTAATTTAGAGACATAATTAACCCATACCAGTGCAATTCACAGAAATAAAACCTATGTAGTCCAATTATTAGTACTAGATTTGCAGTCAACTCTTTAAAGATTAAGTGTAACTTAAAAGAGTTGATGGAAAAAATCAAGTATTTACTCGTTTTTTATAGTAAGACAGATTGAAACGTGATCTTTTCACCCTACATTTTTATTAATAAAAATTAATACCGATCTTAAAATATTTTTAAAGATGTTAGTGTTGCAAAAAATAATATTATTCTTTTGTAAGTGTGTCTAAAAAAGGAAAAAAAAAAAAGGCTGCTTACACAAGCAAACATGCTTTTATTCGACTTCAATTTATTTATTTTTATATAAAGGTGGTCTTGGAGTCATGCGTATATTTATAGAAATCGAAGATGCTTGAGGAAGGTTTAATGATATGAATGAGCTTGAAGTTGAAGACATGGGAATGAAACTTCTGAAAAGAGCAATGCTCTGTTCCACACTCAGAATATACTTCTCACTGTACTTCAATAATGTGTTATGTGTGTATCCACATATATTGCCATATTTTTAGATATGAGAAGAGAAAAAACAGAACAAATTAAATAAAAATAGGAGCTTTATTATACTATAAATGCTATTTATACATTTTTGGAGAATTAACTGCCAAATTTACGTAATCAAATTTTTTAAGTTAGCTATACTTCTTCAATGGTTAAATTACGTAGTTTTCTCAAAATGAGATTGGGTGTAAATAAAATTTTATGAAATTTAGCTTAGAAAAACTTTTACCCACTACAAGTACATTCAAATGAGTCGTTAAGAATAGTTTATAAATTAATTGATATTTAATAATTAATCATTAGCTTAAATTGTAGATGAAACTAAAGTTTAAAAATATAATTTTGTAAAATTAATAATATATTTGTCTCTCCATATATACATCCACAGATTTGGAGAGTGTGCAGGTATGTGTATAATGTGTTAAATCTTGCTACTCAAATTTGTGATTATTATTATTGATTAAAATTTTATTGTGAAGAAAAAGTTATAATTTTTCCATATGATGTTAAACAAGCTTATTATTATTTAGTAAAGTTATTATAAAATTACGATAAACAAGTGTCATTATAAACAATGATAAGGAGTGCATGACATTTACACTTTAGAAGATTGGCAATAATGTTTAATATGATTTAACATTACCTTATTGTTCATATATGCTGTTACTGAAAAGTTTCTTAATCTTTGTAAGACAATATTAGACCATTTGAATCTTTACCATATCATGTCTCCCAAGTTGAAATACCATTCTTTATACTCAGCTTTACGCAAACCCTAAAACTAAAACCACGAGTTTGCCTAGTTTCGTATGAAATAACCAAATAGATTTCCAATATCTTTTTTTTATATGTACTTCAGACCTGACAAAACCTAAACTAATTATGAAAGTAACATCCTTAAATTGATAACTTCTTGTTCTACTATGATGGCCATTAATTTAGAGCAGTGATACTTTGAAACTGCAAACAGTAATTTATTTCTATTTAATACTGAAAAATAATATTATTTTATTAAAATATTATATTTTATTATAAAAAGTAGAAGTGAAATAGTGTAAATTTTGTACAGTGGTGTCAAAGTATATTTATTCATTAATTTATGTCAACAATCTCAAAGATGGAAACTAGGACTTGGCCCTGTGGGGTCTTTCATATGTCTATGAATCTGTCCTTTCTCAGTATTTGATTAAATAGAATATTGATTTGAGAGTCTTTAAATGATTAAACTTTATTTGTTTAAAAAAACAGCTGGTTGTGAGATCTAGGAAGTATCTAAGCATGATTCTCGTTGATTGCGACAAATAACCAAAAAACAATATCCTAAGTTACTGTATGTTTGTAGAAGATATAATGGTAAATTTGCAACCTTGAAATGAAAAAGCATCAGATGCACTAAGTGTTTCTATAATTAATCTACTTTTTCTTCTTCTTCTATTTGTATACATAAATATTATTATGTAAATAATTTTTAAAAGGATAATTACATTTTTAAATATTTTTATAGTTAATTTTGATTCTTGATAATAAAAAAAAGCTACAACAAATGAGTGTGTTAACTTTTTTAAATTATTATGGGTAATTTATTATGATAGTTTTGATATAGTTCAAATTCCCGATCCACTCGAAATCTCTACTGATTGAACCAACTAAACTATTTAAAATCATATTTTATTCAAAATTTACTAATTAAATTATAATATTTCGTTTAAATAGATTCTAATTTTCTCCTTCATTGAAATTTTAGTCGTTTGTCCAACAATACTCATCCAATTTCAATCAACTTATTACTTTTAAGTCTTTCATGAAATATTTTGTTATATAAATAATCCTACAATCCAAATTATTTGAATAAAAACATGAGAAATTGTAAAGTTTATGTATTGTAACTATTAATACAATAAGTCTAAGTAAATATTATTACGATAAAAAAATTGCATATTAATAAAAATAGATAAATTAAAATAAGATAAAGCTAGAGTTTTACATGAGACAATCTATGTAAAAGATTTTTATTCACAAAAATAAGAAAAAGAAAACAATAGATTGAAAAAATTTCAGAGAATTGGATTGATTAGAGGCCCAAAAGAGCAACCAGGAGGTTTTGAAGAAGCCTTATTATTCGCACCCACAAGTTGTTATTTAAACCTCATAAGGAAAGATACAAAAGGGGTAAGGTGGGCCCTGAGATTCGCAATGTTTTTCTTGAATACATATATTCTTGAAATGAACTAACATAGTTTTTTATTGATTAAAAATTCAAACCATCATTTATGAAACATGAATATATTTTTCGTTCAAAGTATATCTATTTTCTTTATCATAATCGAATTTACTATTGTTTGACATTTTTTAATGAAAAATAATTTTTTTTAAGCTTCGTTAATTTTGTCTCTCTTTAAATACGGACAATACTAAACTAATTTTATTAAAAGTTACTTTTTCACCACAAATCTTTACCATTGTTCTGAAAAAGATGGATAAAATCAATATTTCAATATTTATTACTCATAAAAAAAATAGAAAAAAGGAAAGTTTTAATACTTATTATTTTAATTGGATAATATCTGAATTCCAAATTAACCTATTTTAAGAAAAAAAATAGGCAATTTAAAGTTTTTTTTAAATGAATTCAATTAATGAAAGAGGCATAACTAGTCAGAGGACAGCAAATTATAAACCTTACATACTCTCATTGGGTTCCACTAATGTGATAATTTAGTGTCTCATTTTTGGAAAACATCATTTAATAATATCATAAATTGATTGGAGATGCAGAAAAAGCTGGTGATGCCCAATACATGGTCATAGTCAGCTAATCCTTTTTCCTTTAACAAATAACATTTATTGTCCTCACCTACTTCACATTTCTCGTCACCTTTATGGATTTTATATTTTTCAATTTTTTATATTTATTATTTCTAGTCTTTTACATAAAAAATATTAATTTAATAATTTAAACATATGACTAATATTTTAAGATCAATAAAAAATATTACATTAATTAATTTTAGTAAAGAATACTATCATAAACTTAATTTTAGTTTTACATGCATTGAAATTAAAATTGGATCAATTATTAATTTAATAAAAGTATTGAATTAATATATTGTAATTGAAGTAATGAGTTATTAGCTAAATGGTATATAAAATAAGTTTAGTAAATAAATCAATAATTTTTTAATATAATAAAGGTCTGTATAGAAATAAAAAAAAAATAGTGCTAGAGTGGTTGTATATTATTGTTTTCGATAATTCCATTATATCCATTCCTTTACATTGTCTTTTTTATATTCCTTTATAGAAATAAAAAATGTAATACAAATTCTTGAGCCTAATTAAAAAAGTATGATTCTTTTTGTTTTATCTTTTTTCTTTTTGTATTAAATTAATTCAAAATTAAATGAAAATAAAGATATATAATTAAAAAGATTAATTAATATGATTTCAAACTTTTAAAAATAGCAGATAAATAATAGATTAAAAATTACGGAGTAATATTTGTCAATCATTCAGTGCTTTTCGTCTACTTTTAGTTTTAAATCACAATAGTTTTTTGTTTGTTTACATTTTAGTTCAACACGTTTCTCTTTAATCATGCACGTTACCCTTCTTCTCTCTTTTTCTTTTTCTTCATGGTAGATTACCGATTCACCAAGAAAGTTAACATACCATTTTAATAATAACGACCGAATTGAACACTGAAATGACAGAACCATTTCTTGTTTTCCTATGCAGACAAAAGAGATTTTATTAAGTGAGCAAAGGCTGGTAGAATGTTAAATCACATGTTCTGCCACTTTTTCCCAGTCATTTGAGTTGGAACGAAAAAGACGAATGCAATCATAGAAAGAAGATACACTCAGGCATGCATATTTTCATTTAAAGCTTAAAAAGATACCTAGATGTGCATCCAAATTCAATTACAAGCATGAGTATTTTTCAAGTAACTCTTCTGTTTCTAAGTCAAATTTGGCAACACAAGTCTCAACATTGGTTTTTTCACTTTACACATTCCACAGCACCATTGCTATACGAGGTTTAGCATGTACAACACGTGAAAAAAAAAGTATATATGTGCTTATTGTGCAATAGAGATGGTAAGAAACTATATATAAGTTTTTGATGGTTATAATATATAAAATATAAATGGCCTCTTTTGCCACCCCATATAGAGAACCTTGTGGATCACGTTAACGGGTGACTCTTTTTGAGTTTCTCTTTTGATTCTATGCATCGAGGGGACAAATAGCTGGCGTAGCAAACGGAGACATGCTGTATTCACAAGTAATCACATGCTCAAAATATGCTATATCAAATCACAACCATGCTCCTTTTCTATCCTTCTAATTACAATCTCATTTCAAGCTTTTCATGTTTTTCTAATGTAAGAACCCATCTTTGTAGTTCCTAGTAGAAAATTTAGGACCATGTTCATAGATTAAAGAACTCGGAATTCAATGTACACACCCAATTATTGGGTAGAAAGTCATAAATCTAACTCTAACGTCACAATTGGGAATACTAAAATTTGTCACATGGCTGGCTGGGTGAAATGATACCCTCTGTGTGGTTTGCATTTTTGTTCTTTGCTTCAAAGCCCAAAAAAAAAAAGCTTCACAGACAAAACTTTTTGTACATACTATCCTAATCTTGATCGTAGAATCTAATCTGATAAGTTATTGTTTATTTATTTATTTATATTGGGATTATTCTCTGCCATCTCGTAATTACAACCCACCAAATTAATTAACTTAGTTGACAAAGGTTTCAATTTCACCATATTCCTTTCTTCAGCTTCCAGCTACCACTTTAGGAAAAAGTAACATAACCAACTTCCAGTTTTGCTGTACAAGGAACCCAACTCTTTCACCAACTATATTTTATTCAAACAAAAAGACACTCAAAGCCATGGTTAAGTAACTCGCAATCATCTCACCAATAAATTTTGATTTATACCATAAAGGGGTTCGTTACTGAATTTTAAGGTTGAATTGAGTTTGTCCCACTGCTTTTGGTTAGTGCCATTATGTCATGTTGAAACTTTCCTTAACACAAATTCATACTTATAATTCTATTAATTATTGAAAGAAGGATATATACTGTTTGACAACATGTTATGAAGTTTTTATACGACTTTACTATGACCAAATATTTGTGTGACCTTGAAAATTAAATGCTGGCTAATAATGGTTTGATTATGCTTTAATTTCTCATGTGTTTTACTCATTAAAAATGTGATTTATCTGAAACCATTTGACAAATTAACATTGAATTTTAGAGTCCAGTCAAAGATCAAATTCGCAACGAAACACCTCAGAAGGTAGCCAGCAACTGAAATTGACCCTGTTATATTTGAGTTTGATATAAAGTATTTGGGTGTTAATTTAATGTGAAGGGAAGGAAGCGTAAGAGTGATCTCTACCTATGGTAGATATTTTATTTTGGGTTTTGTTTATTAATTTCAAGGGGTTTGGTGTGCGATCTGGAATCTGGAATCACCACATGCATTAAACGCGTTATTATGCAAATTTTTATTCTTCAGACTTTTTGAGAAGAAGTCTTGGAATATAAGTGAAATATGTCCATCAATTAAAAAAATAAAAATATTAAAGGTCTCACAAGATTAAGTTAAGTGTTTCTGGATTTATATTATTCTCAAAAAGCTAAATAAAATTGATTTAGCTTTCGTTTAGTCAGATCTAACTGAATTAACTAAATTAATTTTAATAGCTATAATCATGCATTAAATTTGTAATTTACAATTTCATTGAATATAAACAAATTAATAGTGCGATTTTTCTTTTATTAAATATTATTATCATTATCATTATCCACACCTTTTTAAACCAAATAATACGTGAATTTTTCGGTAAAAACATGTTTCTTTAAATGAAACTTTTTACATTTGTTTTGAAATATTTTTTATTAATTATTCCGGTTGATTTGATCCATTTCATAAATAAAAAATAAAATCAATTAAAAAATGATTAATTTGAATTTGATTTCTACCAAATTCATTGAAGTGTGAACACACTTACACAATATTATAATACCGAAACGTTGAAATTTAACGAACCCGTTTATCTGTAGTTGATGATGTTTGGTTAAAAAAGATTGCACGTGACAGATTTATTAGTACCGAATACTTTTCTTGTCTTCTATCGTTTGGTGTATACGCTTGTGACGTATTGTTCCTTAATTAAGGCGATAAACGGATAAGAAAAATAATGCAAATCATATGGAGGCACCTTAAATAACATAAACTTAGATCTATCCTTGTCACTGTTATATTATGGGGTGTTTTATATGTTTTTTTTTAATAATTTATAAGTTTACTTAACTACTTCATAATTTATTTTAAACAATATCAAATTGTTTATTAGATTAGCTTATTTGAATAATTCTTACCTTATTTTTAAACGTTAACTTGTGGTTTAATTTTTAAGCAATTAATTTCTATTTCTATTTTCATTGATATTATTTATTTATGTGAAATCTTTTATGCTTTTCATTTTAAAATTATTTGTTATCTTGCCACTCTTTTTTTACTGGAATTTTATAAAATAAATTTTAATATATAAAGAATAAAAAAATATATAGATAGATTATGAAAGTTCATTCTTTATTTTGTTATCAGTCATTATCTTTAAGATTTTACTTTATCTGAATTTTCTCTTAGTTTAAAAAACAATTTTATTATTGTAGTATTATTGGATTACACTTTTAAAGAAGATAAATATTAAATTGAATTAGTTAAAGTTGTAAGACAGGTAAGTATTTCAAATCCAACTAAGAAATGGGTTTTATTTTCTCCTCTTTTAATGGTTTTTTAGATATAGATTTTGATATTTGGTTATTTAACCAGAGTTCTATTGAATTTTTAGAATTACTAAAATAAAAATTTTGTTGGTAGACCGTTTATATTTAAGTAAAGGATGTAGTGATGGTTTATACAATTTATATTGTTTATGTGTATAACATGTTGTTGGTGATGTGGGTATACATTTATATATAAAAAAGGGAGGATAGTGTAAATAAATATGTGTGTGAATGAATATGCATATATAATTATATGCTTAAGTGGTATGATTGAAATAACATGATATTTTTGGAAAAAGAGTTCAGTAATAAAACAAAAAAATAAGATAATGATTCGTCGTTTAGGAATTGATCATCTAATTATTAGAGAATAATTTTAAATATTTTCATAATACACTTATGTAAAATAGTTAAGAGCTAGTACATTAATAATAAAAATTAAGTTGTATATCATTTTCTCTATTTTTATTTTAGGTGTATGATTGATACAAAGGATAATATTTATTATTATATTAATTTTGCAACGGTTCCATTATATATTATTTATCGTCTTTCATCAAACACATTCTAAAGTCAATATATTAAAAAAATATCAAATAGAACATTATTAAAATATATTAAATATATAAATAAAAAAATAATTAAGAGTACTTAAATAAATAAAGTTATACTGATATTAATGTGCTTTCATATTATATTTAAATCATCTTTAATTTTAAAATATTTTATCCGTTTTTCACAAAGCTTAAAATAATAAAAAAGAAATTAGATTTCAAATGTTTTGTCATTATCAGTAACTTTTTATCTTTTCTTTGGAATTTTACATTAGTGATATGTGTATGTCACTTACAAATTAAGAAAAATAAATAATGATTTATTTAGAAAAAAAAAAAAAACACATGTTATACATATAGATGTGCTTATTCAAACCTGTTTAACACTAAGCAATTCAAAGACATTGAATCTTTTAGAAGTTAATCATAATAATGTTATTATCTACGAAATATAAAAATAAATAATCACAAAAGCTAATATATATATATATATTTAAGAAATAAGATAAATCATAACAATCATTTTTATTTAAAAAACACAAAAAAATAAATGATCATATTTCACTGTCAATCCAAATTAGATTATACTCCTATAATTAAACTAAGCACAAATATTAGATTATATATTATATATGTTACTGATCACAAACATTTATATATTTTAAGAGTATCGTTACATATCTTTTATCTTCTTCATGGAATATTGAAACTCTTCTAATTCTTTAGACATGTACTCTTCAGATATATACTCTAATAAGAGTTTTATTATATATCTTTTATATTCTTCATCTAAATGTTAAAATTCTTCTAATTCTTTAGGCATATACTCTTCTTCACACTTTTCATTTTTTTTTCTTTTTTGTCGTTTGTATTATGAGTTGGGACTTTAAAAAATAAGGTGTATCTGATAATCGAAAGTCTCTAATCTTATTTTGTTTTATGCAATTCTTTGTAGCCTCTTTTTTTTTCATATTAGACATACTTGTTATTTTTTAAATATTTGTTTATTTTAAATATTTTAAAGTAAAATTAAGTCTCATTTAATATATTGTATTTAAAATTATTATTAGATATTTTAGTTCTTATCATTCTAAATGTAATTGATATTTTATATTTATATTTTACGTTTATTTATTTTAATTAATATGTATTTTAAATTTTAAAATATGATTTGTGTATTAATCCTGAAGTGATATTTATTTTATAATAAATACACACAATCATAACTTCCAATGATTATGATAAAATATTAATAATTAAAAATAATTAATACCTAATTATCATATTAAAATATATTAATTATTATTATAAATTAATAATAATAACAACTCATTGATCACTCTAGTCTTATATATATATATATATATATATATATATAATAACTCATTATTGTCATTATTATATACTATATAATAGTTACGATTAATTTATCATCATTGTATATTTTGTTACTATTAATATTACATACAATTATTACTAAGAATTATTTTTTACAATAGAATTTAATTTTAATAATATTATAACAATAACAATAGTATTATTGATAATATATTAACAATTACATATTTATAAATTTTAGGTGTGAATATTTATATTACTAAAACTATTATTTTTAGTATATAGATCTATTGTCATAGATAGTATATCTTTGAACTCAGTCAAGAATATATATTGTTATAGATAGTATATCTTTGAATTCAGTCAATAAAATTAAGTTATTTAGTTAAAGAAATTAAGTTGAATTAGAGAAATGAGATCGAAATAAAAAGAAAATCAGCGTAATTTTAAATGAACTAAAATGAGATAAAGTTTGTTTTAATTGAATTAGAAAATTATCAAACATACTAATACAATATTTAATCATTGAATATTAGATTAAGTTTTCAACCTGAAGTTTAAACCCTCTCGATGATTTCTGTTGAAACATACTTACGGATTTCTTTCGGAACTTCCGTTGAAACTATATTTTTGATGAGTCTATTTTTGTTGAAACTAACTTTGTAATTAGTTTATTTCTGTCGAAACTAATTTCAAACAAATGTTGATTTCCTCTAAAACTAAGAAACAATCATAGTGTTGAAGTTTTTTTGAAATAATTTGATCGTAAAACAGAAGTTCTAACAATATTATTGATTTAATTTTTTTAATTTATAAAAAATAAAGTACCTAATAGTAAAAATATTTTAGAAAAAAATGTTGCTACAAATAAAAATAAGTGAAATTAATTTTTTTTATATAAGTTAAAATTATTTTACATGTGAATTCATTTCTAGAAGATTTTTATATATCTCTTCAAAAATTTCAAAATTTTTATTTTTAATTTAAATATAAACTGATTTTAATTTATACAAGGTCATTTTTCCGTATTTTTATTTTTAGAAGTTATTTTGGAGAAACTCCTCTAAAAAGATTCATACAAAATCTAGGATAGTTGTCCTTCTAGTTTGACAATTCTCAACCATTCTTCATACCATGTTTATCTCTAATTAAATCCTTCTAAGTTTAGATTAAAATAGAATAAAATAAATACAGTGGTATAAAGTGCTTATATCTTGTTTAAAAAGGTTGCCAACTCATTAATTTTAGTTATTGATTTATTTTATTCTGTCAAGCTTTTTTTCAAATTTGTTAAGCTAAAAGACTAATTTCATTTATAGATTTTTGCACACCAAAAACGAAAATCATGTAATGATTAAGGTAATTTGCAAGAAAACGAAAATAACGTAATGATTAAACTAACTGTTTGTTATTGTTTACGTTATTTTTTCTCGTGAAAAGTGAGTTTTTTTTTATTCAAACATGAACTTAAAAATAAACATGAAAAATAAGATATATACAAAATAGAACATTACAAAATACGTTATATAATTTGCTATAATACTTTGCTCTTTTTTTGACAAATCATTTGAGTTTTTTTTTTCAGCTGACAAATTCATGTTTCTTCTTGCCTCTAATATATGTTAATAAATATGGTTGCAAATTTAAAGTAGTTTAAGTATATTTCTGTCATTATTTTTATTTTTTCGAAAGGAAGTAGATTATTAATTAACTAAATGGAATTTTTGATTGAAGTTAAAATATTAAATAGAGTATTGGATTATTAAGATGTTATTAAGGCTGAGTGCATATTATTTATTTTCTAAATAACTTAAATATTAAAGATGTATTTCACCACATCTTAATTTAAGATGTTTCACTTTAATACTAATTTCTATGAATTTAGTAAAGTAATTATATTTCACTATAAGTTTTACTTACTGAATAAATGACTCATCTAAATCCAAATCAAGAAAGAAGTAATTTTAATTTAAGTTATTTTACTAAATGTAACAATATTTATAAAATAATAAGTTAGAAACAAAATTATTATAATATAAGAATAAAATATATTTCAAGGTTGAAAAGATGACAAGGTGGAAATAACACTTCGAAATATTTTAGAATGAAAAGTTTCTAAAAAGTTAATCTAAAATTTTCAAAAGTATTTTACTTGTCATCATCAAAATCTCGATTATGAAGAATATCTTATACGAAATTTATTTTAACATTAAAAAAATTCATTTTTTACAAAAGAATATAAATATTTTAACGATTCTGTCAACATCTTAAAAAGTTTATCTTTAATATTTATGTTGATAGTAACAAAGGGAGAAAATATAATCATTTTTTTTTGTCGATAGAAGATTATCTAACAAAGTCACTTGACTTCATACTATAAAAGTGAAGAAATACTTGAAGCATAACCTTCAAATTTAAAGTCATATTTGAAATTAAAAAAATTTACAAATTTTTAATATGCAAGTGTATTGCAACAATATTCAACTCATATAACACTTTCATGGTAAGCTCGTATAAAAGAACCTATACATGCACACTTATTATTAAAATTGAGTAAAAAAAAAAAAACCTCATATGATGAATCATCACGACAATGAAAATATTATCTATTGTGTAATATCTTTAAATCACCACTATCCCATCACGTGCTTGACGTTTCAACCTAAAATCACTTTTGGCAAAAGCACATAAAATTAATGAACACTAATATTTAAAAAAGTCTACCATTAGGATGAGTCTATTAATAATCTGTTTTAAAGAGAAGATTGTCTTGGATCACTTTCTCCTCCAAATTTCAAGCATTGCTTTTATCATCATCTCTGCTAAGTTTGTAACTGTCCAACCTTTACCAGTCATAGCCATAGCCATGAACTTTCATGTCCCACAATAACTTCTAAGTTTATAACATACTCTTCAAAGCTTGATAAACTCCAATGACTCTTCAAAGCTTGAAAAATAATATATACTTATCTAATACGTTGATAACAACACGAACTCATATTTTGGATACTAAAAACTACAAACACTTGTAGAATTAATTGGAAAGAAAAATTTAAAGATGTGATTTCTTCACCATTCTACCTTGCTGCTTATTCGGAAGAATGAAGACAAGACATTAATTGTCATAACCTTATGGTCGCAATCCTATAATCCTTCATCTCTCCCAACATTACAAACTTAATTGATTGTGCACAATTCCTAACTACTATCCTTCATCTCTCCCAACATTACAAACTTTATTGATTGTACAGAACTTTCAACGACTACAGAAGATTCTAAACTTTTTTGTTACTTGTAGTATGAGATCAATATATAATATGATGTAATAGGTTATCAATCAAATAAATAATTTTATTTTCAAGACTTATTTTTGCAAATGTCTCTTCTAACCTTAAAATAATGTATATCAATTAAAGAAATGATTTTTTTAAGACTCGTCATCACCTATACTTCTTTTAATCTAAAATAACTAATATATATAAAATAACAAGAAAACATATGATAATATTAAAAACATATTAAAAAAAAATTATAAGTCTATAATACATCTCAATTACACGTTAATAACATTTAGGCCCATTAATTAAAATATTCATTAAATAATTTAATTAAAGTTGGTATAGATTTACTAACAAGACTTATATAAGTAATAGTTTATTAAAAATAATATAAGTATACGAAATTTCAAAATATACAGTATTGATATATTACACATTTATTATATTCGTTTGAATGTATTCACACACTCTCCATCTATTCAAGCAATTAGAGAAAAACTACACCTTAATTATAAAAAGAAAGAGATGCGTCAGTCTTATAAGGGTTATATCAACAAATAAATACTATATAAATTCATACAAACTTGTTATAAAATATCCATATACCATATTTGTTGCTCATAGTGTGTCGTGTAACGAATATTTTAGCGTTTTCTATTTTTTTGGAAATGAGAAAAATATGAGATCAAATTAGGCGGCACCCTCTCCTCCTACTATTACTCGTCTTTGGAGCTTTTAGTTAGTTAGATGTCTACAAAAGTTGTGTTCTATTAAGGATTTTCCCAATTTATGAAAATTACGAAACTTGACATTTTTTTTCCAAATGGAGAAATAATGAGTCAATTTTGAAACAATAGAGTTGTAGATTGTTGTATAACTATCGAACCATGATAAAAATAAAAAACGAATAAGAGGAATACGATAGTATTTGAGTAACGAAAGGAAAAAATGTGTATTGTTTGAAGTTTGTACGTTTCTCCAACATAGACCAAAGTTATGGAAAACGTGATGAACCAGGTTCCTTGTTTTGGATTAGTTGAATATAGTCGGTAATAAGGATAAAGCAATTGGTAACCAAATATGTATCTATAATTTATAATAACAACAATAATATAGTGTAATGGGTATTTATAAATTATATTTTTGTTACACATTTAATTATAATTTTAAATTTTTGTATGAGGAATGTTCATATTTTTTTTTAATAAAAACATGTAAAATTTAAATTTGACGCTACAGATAATAAAGCGCATGGAAAAAACTTATATTTAGCAAAATAAAAGTGCAGTTGTGATAAGTGAATCAACACAATTTTATTTAAAATTTTAAAATTCAAAAGATAAGCTATTTAATTTAAATATATATAAAATTAAAATAATATATTTTAACTCATTAAAATAAATAATAGGATAGAAGATTACGGAATCGCAATACAGCGTGATATACTTCTAGCGATATAAATAATGTAAGAAAGTTTATATTATATTATATTAAAAGATCAGAAGAAGATGAAAGAAGTAAGAAGAAAGAAACACAAACCGATGACCCATCGGAGAACCCGAACCCGCCAGCGGCGGTTATGCTTGACCCGAGAGGTCATTGATGGTTGACACGTTTGGAACAATAAAAGACAGTGGGACCCACAGTCCTTGATGAAGAAAGTGATGTGAATGAGTCACAACACAGATAAGATAAAGTAATAAAACAAAAAATGTTAATAACTGCAAACATACTTTCACGCCAAAAATGTTATCCGTAAATTATTATTATTATTATTATTATTGAATGGTATGGTATGGATAAATAACTCTTTGCTCCTCTTTTTTTTTTTTCACGGCATAATTTAACCCAATTTTACAACCATTCATTTTCTTTGTTAATTTTGAAATATATTTAACTTTATATATACATAAATAAAAGTGTATTGTCACCATCTAATTGGCAAATTCTTTTACTTTATTTTCATAAACGAAACCTTTCAAGAGAAATATTTTGTAGTCTCAAAATTTAATTACATTTTTTTAAGATCATTTAAGTTTATTGATCATTTGAACATGCAATCCTGCTGCTATTGAATTTAATGTAAGATTTACTATTGAGGCTAACACAATCAAAGCCAAAATAAATATCATCAAGTATCAAAATAGTGCGTAAGTCTGAAGTGAATTTCCATATTGTTAATTAATTGTAAAAGCACGATAAGGTATGTTTTAAGACATAATTAAGGAATGTAGATAAACTTTTTTATTATCACCTTAATTACTCAATTAAATAATTAATAATACCAAGCAATCTAAGATAATAACAGTCATAATTTTTATTTTTCAACATAGTTTATCAATAGATAAATATTTGCAGCACTGGAAATTAATTCATGATCTTTGTATAACACTTGTGCATTAAATGTAAGTGCGTTAATAACATATGTAATAACAATACATATTTGGAAGAATGATTTCATTAATAACAATTTTATCTAACTCAAATATATTTATTTCCCAAATCAGAAACGCATGTCCTTAAAATAAACTTTGTTTTTTAGTGAAGGTGTGTGTTAAAATTTGTGACACCACTCTCTCTAATGGTATGTATTTATTGCACAATTAGTTCACTTTCCACCGTATAGAAACCGATCAGTGTGTTGTTTATATTTGATAATACTCAACCATGTAATCTCTTTTTTGTTCTTAATTTATCTATAATAAGTTTTATTAAGTGATATATTTTACTATATTTTTTTTTGCTTTAACAGCGAAGTCGCTTAAAAAGTGCAAAGAAACGTCCCGTGTTTAGTTTGTACTAAAAAGAGTGAGATTTTAATTTTAAAAACTGATTTTCAGTATAAACTATTCTTACATTAAAACGTTCAACTGATTTTTACTATTATAACCAAATTCCAATTAGTTTAATAGTGTGATGTAACCACTTAGGTTTCCAATAAAAATATATAATAACTTACTGTGGATCTCAAAGTCGTAAAAATTGTAACAACCATTCTATCTTATTAATTTAATCATTCAGGTACCATCGGATCTAATGCTATTTCACCTCCGAAAAACTAAACCATTTTAATGAGATAATTTGCTTCATTTTTCGTGAAATTCTTCTCCAACTCTCTTTATTGGTGTACTTTAATTAGTACTTTCAACGTTGAGCACTGAAGAGAGCAAACTAGGCATGTGAAAATATTAATAATTAATCAATCTACTTTGCAAACATGATTTTTGTTAAATGTCATTATTATCAGGTTTTGTGTAGAGGAAAAAGAGTACAAACTTTTTTATTTATTTTTATATAACTCTGATTCTTGCTTCCAAAATTAATTAGTGTAGAAAAATATTCCTTTTAAATCAATTAAATTAAATTATCTTTACTAACCTGAACATGCCAAGATTAATAATTATTTAATTTCTTAAATATAAATAAATAAGTATATTTTTATTAATTAAGTACATAGTAACTCTCCGTTATTCTTTTTTCATTAATTTAAGCAATATAAAAGTGCATACTTTAGGTTTAACTTAATTAATTTGAATATCAAAATTATGCAATTTTAATTTTAAAGTTTTAATTATCTTGTGCTTTTTGAATTCTCTTAATGTCATAAACGAGTAATTTTAATCCTCAAATTATATAAGTAACAAAGTTTACTGAATCAAAGATTAAATCTTTTCATAATATTATTATTTATCTGATAACTCTTTTACACAGTATAATAAAACATAATTTATTTCACTACATAAAACGCGTGCTTATGATAACAAACTTCAATAAAGAAGAACAAAATATAATTGTAATATTTGAGACATTCAATTATGTCAATTGAATGTTTAAAAATTAAATTGTCTCAAATAAAACAAAGAGCAAAATGACAAATTAATGAATATATTGAAAAATAAAAAAAAGAAATGCTATATTGATGACATCATAGCTGTTGGAGGCCAGGGACACTGGAATCCATTTGAAGGAAATATGAATTTTTGGTCAATTTTGGTATAATTCTATTTTTCTATAGAATGAGGAAGGTAGCAGAAACTGCAATGGAGGGGTCCCTGGATTGAAGATAAAGTCATCAGTTCCATTGTTTATCTAAAAATTTTGTGATGATGACCTCTGAGCACCAAATTATTACCATCTACTCAACAAAACAGTACTTGTTTATATATTTTTAAGAAACCCTTCAGAAAAACAGTAATTGGAAAGGCAAGTAATAAAAGAACCATAATCACAAATTCATCAACTCATAAAAAAAGAAAAAAAAAATGAAAATTGGAAAAAAGAAGGACCACATGAAGAGATAATGAAGGTAGTAATAATGGACATCACATTGGACACACACTCTCCACCACCTCTTCGTGGGAAGAACCAAAACTCCTATGGTTCTTTCTAATCCTGTCCAAGGATGAGTGAGGGTGACACGTGGCACAAGGTTGAGGCATGAGGGGTTAAGAACGGGTCGAAAGAGGGTTTTTAGGTGGGGGAGGTGACCGGTATAGACGGTAGCATATACCCTTTTAACTGGGTGGTCCGGTTGTGTGGTCAAAACCACGGGATATAAAGGGTTTAAGGCCACTGTTGCGTGGTTTTTGTTTACGGTATTGGTGGGTTTTTGTCCCGTAAGACTCTTCTATCTAATCTATCTATTATTCTATCCATTGTTTCCTCCCATCTCACAAAAAAAAGAAAAAGAAAAAACAGAATGAAAATTTCACGTTCTTGAAGGAGAGAGAGAGAGAGAGACAGAGAAAGTTGAGGACTTAAATGTTTTAAGTTCCTGAATTCCCTTAGATCTCTTGCATTTTTTCCAAACAGTTTTCTCGGGGGTTTTGCTTTGCACGCAAGTTGTACTTTTCCCGTCAGAAAATGAGTTTAATCGGAAACATTGTAACTTGATTGTGGTTTGGTTCCTCGGATCGTTGTTCGAATGTTGTTTTTCCAAGAGGTGAGTCGGTGTGAGAGGTTTTGTTGCATGTCAGAGGTTTTGAATTTCGGTTTTTTTGTGGTTGTTTTTTTTTCTCGCCGTGTTTCTCGGTGCGATCTAATCATGATTGCGCGGGGGAGATTATTTGTTAACTCTGTCTCTCCCTCTGGTTGAATTTCGGAGATGCGAGAACAGAATTGTGGTGGATTATACGCAATTTTGTTCTTACTTCTGAAGATTCGGTTTCTTTTTTGGGGAAAAAAAATTTGGGTGTTGTTGATTTGAGAATTGAAGATCCGATCGTGGAAGTTTGGTTGTTTTTTACGTATGCAACTGTTCTTCTGTTGTTTCTGTGAAAATTTTGATTTTTTTTTTTTTTGTGGGTGTGGGTTGTTGGACTTTCTGTTGAGTGGTTGAGGTTCTTTGATTTGGATACAAGTGCTGCAGATTCTTGGAAATTGCTTGGTTTGTGTTGATCTCGCGCAATTAGAGCTTAGCAACTGATTGCAGCGTGTTTTTTCTTTTACGATGATGTTGATTTTTTATGATCCTTCCATGTGTTTGTGTTTCTTTAGTTTTTTGACTTTTTGATCATGGATTTATATGCAATTCTTTAATTTGCTGACATCTCCGGAATGATTGTGAAATCAGGAATTGTTTCCTGCAGTTTCTTGAAATTCTTCTGAATCCATGTTGACATTAGGATTTCGTGTGATCAATTTCCTGTTTCCGAGACCACCGTGATGTGGATTCACCGATTCAACTTTGTACCCCTTTTATGTGTTGTTGATAGTGTGTTCTGTTCGATGAAATTGAATCCGAAAGTCAAATGGATCTTTTCTGGATTTCCCTTAAATCTGGTCTTTGTTTATTCCGCAAGTATTCATTTGGAACATAAATGGTACTTTATTGTAACAATTAGATGCATATTGTGACAGATTTGCTGTCTCCGATCTTGCTTCTTTAATTTGCTGGGCCAAATTAATATTGTGAATTTTCCTTTTGCCTTCATGCTGTACATGGTCTTTATCATCTTCCATATAAGTCCATGACTGAGAATAGGAATTGTCGTTGTCGTTAAACCTTTAGATTATTCAAGTTGCTTTCCTTGGTCTGTTGGCATGTGAATAATCGGTAACTGTTGTTGGGCTATATGTATTTTTTATTAACTAACCATTGATCGAAATAGTTGCAAATTACTTATTGCAGTGGTATTGTGACATTGCTTTCCTAATTTGCACAGAGTAGCAAAATGTGAAAATTAACCTGATATGTTTCTTCCTTCAATACTATGGCAGTGAAAAGGATCTGTGTATTTACGCTTCTGGTTATTTGATGAGCTGTATATGTTGTAACTATGGTGTTGAAGAAGAGGGTAGATTATGGATTTAATGGCTTTCGAGTTCCTATTATACCTAAAGCTCCTAGATCTGTAAGGGTAAGTACTGAGTATTTTTTGCAATTGTGGCAATTGTTTTATGTATTCCATTTTTTGCGCATTGAACTCTATTTTGATCCTTTTTTGTAATTGTTCAGAGGAGGGGTCCTTTCAACAAAGCAGCGGAGGATGGTCGAGTTTGTGCTATTGAACTACTGGCATCTTTAGCTGGCCAATTGCTGCAGGAGAGTGAAAGTTCTGCTTCCAGCAACGCATCTGAAGGAAATCATCAACCTGCCTTTAGCCAAGGTGTCATTGAGCAAGAAAGACAAGATGAAGTTAAACCATTAAAAAAGGAGGAAATTCACCAGGGAAGTTGTGCTGAGAGTACTTTTAAGACTGAGGTAGGGTCACAAAACAGTAGCCAGAAACCTCTTCCACATGCCAAGACTGATTTTTCACAAGGACATGTTACAGTTAATAATGATTCTGACATTTGGGAGAAAGTTGAAGCCGATGTGAAGTCTGAAATTTTCAAATGGGATAATAAATTTGGGAATTATTCTAATAGATTAGTAGAAGCATCTGAAAAGTTTAGGGAGTCTAGTGATGGTAAGGTGAAGAATGGATTTAAACAGGAACAGGAAGCTGGCAGTTCATGCTTTAGGGGATCAAATTTGGCTGATAAATGTAGTTTGAAAGACCACTTACAATTGTATGTATCTCCTACACTAATTAACTCAAAAAGTAATATTAAATCTCCATTTCATAGGAGATCTTCTCCCAGTGCTTCCTTTTCCAGGCATGGGAATGTTGTTAAATTAGGTTCTAGAGATGATGACGAAAACTTTTTAAGGTGCAAAAGAGTTTGCACAAAGTCAAAGGCTTTTAGGTCTCCAAGACGCATTGCGCACCGAAGAATCAGGAATTTGATGTCTTCTAAATACTGGAAGACAGCTCCAAAGCTGAAAGACTGTGAACTTTCTAGATCTGGTAATGTGGCTCATAAATGAGCAACCAAATGCTTTATTTTCTGATGCTTGCTATATCTACGAGTTTGATGGTCTGTCACTGAAAGTAATATGGAATTTGCAGATTTAGGAGTACCTCATTATCATAAGAGGAAGACTTGCTATGGTTTTGAAAGATCTCAGCACAACACTATTATTAAGAAGAGGAAAATCGTTGATCGGGTTTCAGGAGTAACTTCTGATGGAGGATTCAGCAGTGAGAGTGTGTCCAATTCACCTCAGAAAGGGACGGATGGAGACAAGCCTAGCTCATCTGCAAAACTGCATGTAGCTAAGGCTAAGGATTCCCATGGTAACTAATTCTTATATTCATTCTTTCTGCTATGTTGATTGTTCACTACTCTCAATCGTAACATATTTTCTCTTTATTTGTGAACAGTAAAGTTTAGCATTAAGTCGATAAGGATACCAGAGCTTTATATTGAGGTTCCTGAAACTGCAACTGTTGGTTCGCTAAAGGTATAAATAGAGATAGCCAAATAGATAGCCTCACTTCTGATTTTTTGTTGTCAAAGCTTCACCCACGCATTTGCTTTCTTGTCTGGCTCTAACCGTTGCATTACATATTCTTGCAAATTTTTGTAGAGGACAATCATGGAGACGGTGATGGCTATACTTGGAGGGGGCGTGCATGTTGGTGTTCTTCATCATGGGAAAAAAGTTAGAGATGACAATAGGACACTTGTGCAGACTGGTATATCTTGCAACGAAAATTTGGATACCCTGAGTTTCATGTTGGAGCCTGTTTCTCTTGAAGCTTCTCCAACCGTTTGTGTTGGTGATCCTTCTTCTCAATGTGAAACATCCCAGCTCACCAGGTAAGTCAAACTCCGTAGCATAGTTTATTGGGTAGAAATGGTGATTCAGTTTTATTTAGAGGATTTTTTATGTTTATACCATACCTAATACCATTATCTGATTTTTCTAGGCCCATAGAAACTCCTGCCTTAGATTCAGGGATTACTGATACCTTGCATGACTCACCCTTGCTGACATATCCGGGCAACCTAATTGAAAGTAACCATGAGTCTACTTCTTCACTCGCCGACACTACAGTTGACAAAATAACATCTGATTCCAGAGCGCTGGTTCCTGTTCCAGCTAGCACAGAAGCATTAGCTGTGGTTCCTGTGAGTCAGAAAATCAAGCGCTCTGAGTTTGTACAGCGTCGAACCAGGAGACCATTCTCTGTGGCTGAGGTAGAAGCACTTGTTCACGCAGTTGAGGAACTTGGAACTGGGAGGTACGATGTTATCAATAATATCAGCTTACCTGTGGATAGACTGCAAAACTGGCTTGCTAATAATGTTTATGTCATGCAGGTGGCGTGATGTTAAGTTGCGAGCTTTTGAGAATGCAGACCATAGGACTTATGTAGACTTAAAGGTATGTTATTTTGTTGGTTCCTGCTCTAGGCACTAAGACTTTACACGATTCTACTACTAGAAATGTAATACACAACAAAACGCATTTGGGTTTCTTATGGTTAATATGGTTTTTCCCCTTGTGGTTATTTTCATTGGTCACGGTTCCTATTTGTTAGACACTCAGTTGGTACCTAGGATCATATGACTAGTTTATTTAGTCCTCTTCTTTCATTCATATCATTCTAATGGTTTTTGTATGGGGGCATTATGCTTATTTTCTTAAGTTGAGGAAATCCCTCTTTTATATGCTTTATAGAATGAATTTATTTTTCATGTACTGCATGTGAAAAAACTTCTATACATTTTGTGATCCAACGATAAGTAATAAATGTATAATATTTTAAGTAGTTATTGTTAAAGGGAAGCAAATTGCTATGTTAATCAATTCGTGAGTGGATGACAGTACAATTACACTCTCAATACTTTGCACTCTTTTAAAGTATAAATGTTGAAGAAGGATTAGCACAATTGTACTGATTGAATCCTTTTTAAAGCTACTACTGTTTTGCTTAATTGCCACTTGATGTGCACAGGATAAATGGAAAACATTGGTGCACACTGCAACAATCTCCCCTCAACAAAGGAGAGGAGAGCCAGTGCCTCAGGAGCTCTTGGACAGAGTTTTGGCTGCTCATGCTTTCTGGTCTCAGCACCAAGCCAAGCAGCATGGCAAGCATCAAGCTGGATCCGGAACCTTGAAGATTACAGAAGCCTCAGCTGAAAGACCGTGTGTTTGTTGAAGGTGTCCTGTCCAATCATTTGTAATGATGGTGTAGAAAGGAGTGGTGGTGTTGACAGGACAAGAGGAAGACAAACTTGTACATTTTGATTCAAATTCATGTAATATTCTTACACCAAATTCTTTGCCGGCCATTAATTGCATGCAGGTTGGCATTTGTAAATGATTTGATGCAATAAGATTGTTCTAACAGGAACTTATACTGTTCTTTGATTTTTATTTTATTCTTTTTACATTTATGAATGTACTTAGAAGTGTAAAAAGAACATAGAACATGACAGACAGCCCAAAGGAAAGGTGAAAATGTTCTTATTATCTTTCATATTACTTATGGAAATTTCTCTTCCCACTTGTTTGATTATCACTCTATTGACTGAATTGGTACCTTTTACTATTTGTTTGTTTAGTTATGCTTTTCAATAAGATATACTACAATCAAGATTGATGAAAAAATATATTTTTGAAAGTAATCAATGATGAAATTTCAGTCCTTGATTTAATGATTAGTGTTAACAAATGAATAGTACAATTATTTGGTTACTTATTTTGTTTTTGGTGAAAAATATTGAAACCGTATCTTAGAGTACAAAATAGTTGAATATATAATTTGAGGGGCAGGGTCCACCATTACTATGTGTTGTGGCTATGATTTCCCTTTATAAAAGTAGGTGAAGACAAATTGGTCTTGTGGATATAGGGGTTCTAAGGACGAATATTCCACCTCCTTTGGGATCCTTATCCATAGTTTGCACAATACAATGTCCACGTGCCTTGTATAGTTTTTTTTTTTTTTTTCAATTATTTTATTATAACAAAGATTGCTGTCAATTTTTTTATTATAGATATTGGGTGGTGGACTAGTTAGAAAATAGGCTGTGTAATTTTATAAGTATAAACGAATTTTACTTCCATATAATAAGAATCATTTCAAATATTTTAAATAACAATTGTCTGTAATAGTAGTAATTAGTGAACTATGAATAAAAAAAGGTAGTAAATTGGGAATTCACCAATAATGTCCCGACAGTTAGTAACCACTCATGACATATGAATAAATCTCTCAATTATAATGTGAAAATGCTTAATTAACACACTTATATATAGTCTCCAATGTTATAATTAACGAAAAAATCCCCAAACAAATATAACATTTTTAATAATGTTAAAAACATTAAAAAATCATATATAATAATAAAATGTTAAAGTTATATAAATATGAATGTGAATCCTCAGTATAATCCTGTTTTGTAAATCTTGACAATTTACTATGTTTATTATTAAACTATTAAACTAAAAATTAAGTTGGTTAATTTTTGTTTTCGTCATGTATATAAATAATTAAAATATTTTTAAACAGGATTATAATGCTATTGTGAACAAGGAATGGTCAAAATTCTTTTAAGTATTAGTGGAAATATATAGCCCTATGTGTATCCGCAATCTATTGTTTTAAAATATTATAATTTTTGAAAGTAAAAAAAATTATTTTTAAAAAAATAAGAATCGAGGAATTATATGATTTTTTTTTAGTTGAAGAATTATATGGTTGTTCTTTAAGTTGAAGGGTTACATGGTTCTTTTTAAGTTAAAGAGTCAGACTGTTAATTTTGGTTCGAAAGACTGTTTGATTAAAAATTTTATTTAATAATAAAATTATTTTAATTAAATGAAAGATAAAACAATATAACTAAAAATGACCCGAAACAGTTAAAAAAACATCATTTTTATATAATAGTATAAATATACTAAAAGTACTCATTTTTTAGGATGAAAAACTTACAAATTACCACAACCATTTAAAAGGTAATTAATATTTGAGATGTAACGGAAATTTTAATATAAAAAACTTTAGAAACAATGAAAGTTGAGGTTTGACTGATATAAGAAATATTAAGACAAATTACCATAACCATTTAATAGGTACTTTTATTCAAATAGAAAAAGTATGAAACTTTAGTATAGATAATTAATATTTGAGATGTAAAGGAAATTTTAATATAAAAAACTTTAGAAGCAGTGAAAGTTGAGGTTGGACTGATAAAAGAAATATTAATACAAATTACCACAGCCATTTAATAGGTACTTTTATTCAACTAAGAAAAAATATCAAACTTTAGTATAGATAATTAATATTTTAATGTAAAGGAAATTTTGATATAAAAAACTTTAGAAGCAATGGAAGTTGAGGTTTGACTGATAAAAGAAATATTAATACAAAATACCACAACCATTTAATACTTTTATTCAACTAGGAAAAAAAATATCAAACTTTAGTATAGATAATTAATATTTGAGATGTAAAGGAATTTTAGTATACAAAACTTTAGAAGCAATAGAAGTTGAGCTTTGACTGATAAAAGAAAAATTAATACAAATTACCACAACCATTTAATAGGTAATTTTATTCAACTAGGAAAAAAATATATATAAAACTTTAGTATAGATAATTAATATTTGAGATGCAAAGGAAACTTTAACACAAACAAATTTAGAAGTAATGAAAGTTGAGGTTTGACTTATAAAAGAAATATTAATATAATAATGATTATTAATTAAAAATAAAATATATAAATAAATAATTATTTGAAACTATAAAAGTAAAAATCACTTAATTAAGTCACGTAAAAGAAAATACAATAACACTTATTCGGCCTGAAAACTGATTTTTTTTTTAAGCTACAGTTGAGATTTAATTAAAAAAAAAAAAAACTTGCTATTGCGGGTTGAATTTGTTTTTTTCAATGGTGTGCTTGATGTTTAAAAGATAAAATAAGATACCACTGTTCCAGCCTGCCGGACCTATTGGATCTCTTTTTCCTTGAAAAAATAGAGCCCAAACCTTTTCATGACAGTGAGGTTTTATTTATTTAAAAATTTCTATTAATTCTTACACTTTAAATACTTATTTTAATGACGAGCACTCACCTAATTATTGCCTTCAAATTCATAAAAATGATGTAATGCATATCCTTTAAAATATAAATAATTTTATTATCTTATTATAATGATTTAATTTTAACAAAATTTTGATAAAGATAAATAATTATAATTCAATAGTTTGATAGAGAAAATTAACCTTTTTTACATAAAATTTTGCTAATGTACTATTTGTAATTATATATATAATATTTAAACTTCAAAGTAATGTAATTATATATATAATATTTGTAATTATATACAAAATAATTTTGATCAAATGAATAAGAATAATACAACCAGTATGAGATTATTTAAGTAGTGCATGGTTGATTGTGTGACCTTAATATACCCATTATTAGATTATTTAAGTGGTGCATTTGTTTTTTTGGGTAAAACCTTAAATTTCTTATTTCTAATGTAATTTATTTTGCAACTATTATCTTGAGCAAAATTTGAATTGTAAAATTGGGATGAAAACTTCTAAAATGAGGAGTTTGTAAAACTGAGGGCAAAATTTCTCATAATTTACAGTGTTCGTGACATGTTTTGTAATTTATTTAACTTTTACAACGAATTGTAACCATTATTACATTGTAAACTAATGAATTTAGATGCAGACGTTCTACTTCGTAAGTTCGTGTTTGATGATATGACAGTATTATATTTTTTTTTTCATATACAGATATTAATTACAAACCATTGAGATAGCTTTGTTTCCTCTTTGTTCCATATGCCATCACAAATGGATCAACGAATTTGAGTGCGCCCCAGTGACCATAGGCCTGTATCTTTAACAGGGGTCTGAAAAACAAAACAAAATCATGAAAATAGAGCAAATAATTTGAGTTAGGAGAGGCCAGAAATTGAAGAGAAAAAAGAACTAGAAATTGAAAAGAAAAAGAAGCATAATTGAAATTGGTCACATGCAATGCTTACAGGTGCTTTCATTGATGGGAAAATATTCCAGAACCGGAGAGTCTCATCCCCTGCTCCAGTTACTATTGTCTGCAGTTGTTCCGATAAAGTTAAAATGAATAATTTCTTATCAACAAAACAAACACATTATGGAACTATGTTATGTGGGGACATTCAGTACCTGACCATCAGGAGACATTGCAAGGTACAGCACTCTCATGCTATGGCCAGTTAGAGTTGCAACCTAATCAAAATTTGTCCACAAGTTTAGGCATACATGGTTACACATGACATATATTTCTCTATAATATCTAGATTTGTCCAAGTACCTTTGCCAATGATGGATACTTCCACACCATAATCTGATTTTGGGAGTATCCATGAGTACTTACTAGCTCATTCACATTTTTACTCCAAACAAGGTTGCAGACCTACATATCATGCATCAAAGTAGTTGAGATATGTTCTCTTGTTTGAGTATGGATCAGATGTCTCAGTGGACAAAAATGGGAAAGAAATAAACCTGGCTCCCAGTGTCAACACTGTTCAATTGATGGCCATTTGTAGTGTTCCAAAAACGAATGCACCTATCAGCAGTTCCACCTCCAGACACAAGGAGACCGCTTTGGTGAGGGGACCAAGCAATGGCCTTCACTGCAGCAGTATGCTCAGTAAGCCTCAAAGCTGGTTGCTGAGAGTGTTGATTCCATACCAGGAGCTGATCATATAATAATAAAACATAAGATTGAAGGGCAAATTACAAAAAACTAAACAAGAAGTATAGAATAAAGAACTTTTTCTGGGCTTGGCAAAGAAAAGGTTGCCAAGGAAAGAAAGGAAAGTATACCTGATTATCATTACCACCAGAAGCAAGTTCCCTGTCGTCACAGGACCATTTCAATCCACATACCTGTCACCAATTGAGGAATAACAATTGTTATCAATTTCTCAGAATCCAGGTCTTTAGCACTAGAACAAGTATAATGATATTCCTCAAAATATTTATTTTACCTCTGACTTGTGGCCAACAAGCTTGTTAATAAAGTCACCTGAAACCCTCATGTCATGCTGAAGTATGTTTCTATCTCTGCTCCCTGAAGCCAGAATGCGAGAGTTCCATGCCAACACACCAGTCCTTGTCTGATGCCCCCCCATGGTTCTCACCTTCTTACACTGAGTTCCATCCCAAACCTGTATAACATAAGGCAAAGCGTTATTTATTTGTCTTTACTCCTAATCATGAAACGAAACAGTTCACGGGTGGATGAACAAAAATCTAAAGTGTGCTAAACAAAGTACCTGAACTTGCCCAAGATTTGTACCAATTGATATAAAAGAGCCCTCTCGGGTCCACTGGACAGAACATACACCATCATAAGGCCCCAAGTCGCATAGCTTAGTTACCTGAAAGCCACATTAATATATTTCACTTTAGATTCATCGTGAGAGTGGGTTTTCGATCAATGTGAAATTGTTGGTAGCTCACTTTACTGTTTGAAGCGCTCCAAAGATAAACGCAAGTGCCTAGTCCCACAGCAAGAACATTCTGTGAGGACCAGTCCACTAGATTCAAGTAAAAGTCATCCTGAAGTGATGGAGCATCCAGAACCTGCACCATCTTGTCCCATTTTAGCAATCAATAATCAAGTCCAATAATCCAATATATATATATCACAGTAGGTTTTAGTTTTCTCAAGCTGTATTGAGGACTAATATATATCTAAAAAGCTCAAGTTTGGTATGTGCAACACGAGAACAAAAGCATGGGTTTACTTTTCAGAGCTAAAATTCAACTTCATTGAAGAAGAACGAGGGCAATTAAGGATTGACCTCTAGCCAAAGAGGCTCCCAATATGATATGAATGATAACTCTTCCCAAAGCTTAAATTGTCTGTAAAAGGCTCACGACCACCTTTATATGTAACATGGCGGTGATTGACACACAAATGTAACAAATGGAGCATCCTAGTGGATGGAGCTAACGGCAACATCCTAAAAAGAATAGTTACCCTTGTATAGTGAATCATGTAGCCATTGACCTCCATATCTTCTTTAATTGTTTCCACTACAGTTTTTCTAGCCAATACAAGAAATTCTTACATCGTCCAAAATCACCACTTGTATGGTCCTAACAAATCTCCACATTACCAAATTTTTCAATTTACTAGTAGAAGGAGTGGATAAAATTCAGGAGATTGATAAGAACCACAAACACATGGCGGTCTCAGAAAATACAATAATTTTCCCATCGCAAGTTTGTCAGATCATAATCATAGATCTTATACATGCATGCACAAAAACATTCTACAAATTCTTTTTTACAACAATCTTTCAATGCACTACTTTTATTTGTAAACCCAGGTATTTCTGTAGCCATTTCTATCATCAAGAGCAAAAAGTAATCCGAGAGGACTGAGATCCTTATATAGTTTAAGGTTTAGATACCTTTACAAGGAATTAACTTTTTTCCATCGAAAGTTTTGTCATAAACACTAGCCTGGGGATCAAAATCCCTAACCACACCTATCCCAAGAGCAGGGTTATCTCCCACACTCGCAGTCAATGCATAACAAGTACACCATTGCCACAGTTGTCTCAGAAACAGGCGCAAAAGGAAAGCAATTTTTTTTTATTCAAAATCACAATTTTGCATGTCAAGAAGAAGCAAACACAAAAAGGGTAGACACATTGAAATGAAAAAAAGGAAAAAAAGGAGCCTGCCTTGTGGGGGGTCTTGGGAACTTTCCGGGGAGGTTTGGGAGGCGGGGTGGAGGAATCAGAAGCGAAGGTACTCTGCTGGCCCAAGATGGAGGGCGAGTAAGGGGAGGAAGGTGCAGTGGAGTGATCGGTCTTGAAACGGAGCATGTTTTTGCTGGGGCTGATCGGGGAAGGGGAAGCACCTGCAGAAGGAGAAGAAAGAGAAGAAGGAGAAGCAAAGTCAGATCCAAAGAGTTCGCATTTCAACAACCTGGAATACGCCTCGTTACTCCCTTCCTTCACCGGCGATGGCCTGTCTACCAGGCCGAACGTGTGCAAGCGTGAGGAGGACCGACAGGGGATGAACCTGTCACTGCATGTGCTTGATTTCGAAGGTGAAGTGAGGTTAGAGATGGAACGGAGAGAAGAGGGAGAAGTGAGGCTGGCGATGGAACGAGAAGATGATGGCGATGACGCAAAAGTGTCAAGGCGGAGTGAGGTTCCGGACATCCCAGCTGGGAGGTTCAGACCAGATTTCTTAGTTTGAGGAGATTCCATTGTGAGCTTCTACTGTTGGATGAATGAAGAACAGAAGAAAGAGACGATAAACAATGGCAGAGAATGAAGAAGAAGAACCCTTTCTCTCTGTTTCTGTGAAAGAAAACAACAGAACAAGAGAGAGAGAGAGGGAGGGTTTTGGTTTTAGTGATGATGGAAATGAAGAATAGTGACTTATTATAAGTTCAACGGTCGAATTCCTGAGGAGCGTGGGAAGAGCAAAGGAAAGATAAAAGAGGTAGGTTTTGGTAAGCTCATGAATTTATTTCCTTATAAGAGATTCCAACGGTCATTTTACTCATATACTTCTACTGCGTAGGGGTGAATTTTTTTTTATATCATGTTTATTTTATTTTTCATACACTATTATTTTAGTGAATGGAATATTATATTTTCTTTCAATTTTTTTTTTGAAATAATGAAATTGTTTTAAAATAGAAATATTATAATTGTTTTTAATATTATTTTTTAGGTATTTTTAATAGTTTTCTGGTGTTAGATTTGTTAGGAGGATCTCATGCATTTATGGTAATTATGTGATGATTATGTATTTCCAAATGTTTAACCAATAATAGGCATATTTGAAAAAATATGTTGAAAAATCATATCGAGTGATAATGTTTGCAAATTTTTAGAAATTTAAAAAACAATTATCAAATTACATTCGAGTGATTTTAGACAGAAGATTAGAAGGATTTCTTGTAATAAGTGAATCTTTTCCATTTATTCCACTTTTTATTTGTGGGACGTAAAAACTCTTTTATTAGACTTAAATAATATAATTACCAAGAAAAACCTATTTTAAATAAAAATAAAAATATAATAGCACTAGATCTTCTTAAAATTATTTCAATAAATTTAAATTTTTTTAATTAAAATTCAATATATATATATATATATATATATATATATATATATATATATATATATATATATATATAATGTTTCATGATCATTCCCAATTATTTTATATTTCAAACACGAACAAAATGCACCGACATACATGCATTTATGTCTAAGTAAAACATTTTTTTTTTCCATTTTGTTTCCTTCTTACGAACCTTCAGAGGTTCTTTTGTTATAACCTTATTTCTTTGCCTCTAAATCTTTGATCTCATTTCAAATATCTTTCTATAACAGGTTTAACAATACACATTATAACAACTTCAAGATCAATTATATCCCATCATAACTGAATTTGGATTAAATGTCTTATTGTTTTTATTTTTCTTTTAACTTATTTTGTGAGCAATGAAAAATTGTTGATTCTATCATATGAGAGGAGTATTTCTTTTAACTAGTTTATCCCTTGGTTAGAGTTTGATTTATTTGACAATATTTTTCTAGATTCCTATTATTTGAGTTCCTGGTTAGTCACTTATTAAAATGTTAGTAATTGTCATGTAAGAGAGACTACCTTAAATGTGATCAATTTATTGATTTAATTATGAAAGCAATTGTTTTTGAATTTGTAATTTATGTAATCGGTTAACATTGATTGAATTTTTTTTTTATTAATTTTGAGCTACATATTTGGTTAAAGGAGTCAAATTAAAATGTAATATTTATGATTTAAAAATTAGATTAGATGATCTTAAAAATACATTTTAAACTGGTGATTACAGTAAAAGTAATTGGTTTAGAAAACTTGTTTTGAAGTTTACAATGGATCTTTTGAATTTTGTCATTATATAAATTTTTATTAACTATATATATATATATATATATATATATATATATATAATATAATATAATATAATATAATAAACTACTTTATACATCAAACGATCTTTATTTAATATCGGAGGGTGTTCAATCAAACCATCATTATTCTGAATCACCTTTAAATTTAAATAATAAGTTAAACCCATTAAAGTGTTTGTTATATGCAAATTAATTTTTTTTTCAAACACCAAGTATACCTTACTTTTAAATAATGTAAACAAAGATACTTCAACTAATCAAAACAAGTTGCTAACTTAATTTTAGTTCGTTATTTGTAACATTATCTAAGTATTAACATGACACTCTTGATATATTTTTTTTGCTTTTGTTTAAATATAACAGTCTTTGTCTTTCGCTTTAATCATGCTGTTGTAACACCAATATCCTTCCTTACATTTTCTTCTTTATCTATTCACGTTTCAACATAAAAAAATCAAGTAAATAAAATAATTTTATTCTTATGTTAATGACCTGAATTCTTAACTAGCACATGAAGAAATATTTGATTTATGCTAACCACCTGAATTCTTAATTAACACATGACGAAATACATCTACATGTCGTTATCATCCAACTTGTAAAAATGAAGTATTTTCAAGGTTTCCTAATTAAGTGCAAATTAAATTGAGTTATTCATTTTTTTAATAGATAAGATAGTCACATTTTTTTTTATTAAAACTGTTATCATATTTATATATCGTTATTTGCTTAATAGGTAAAATTCAGCTTCAGAATCTTGTGAATTGTACCAAAATAATGTTTAAACATGAATGCTTTGGTTGAGAAATTTTGAAACATGTTATTTTAACACGATAAATGTTTCCTTATATACTTTTTGGATGTTTGTTTATTGTATATGTATACTTTTTTTGTCCATCTTGAATATACCACGTGATTCTCCTAGATTGGAATTGAGTATAAGAATTTTGGAGGAAGAATACTTTTATGACGTCTAATATAAAATCTTTGAAAGCCCTTAAGTGCAACAAATAAGTCAATTACCATTTTTTTTTTCTTGCATATAAATAATTGTTAGTTTGTTTTTATTTTTGCATCTGCAAGACTCTTAAACAATGAGCTGCATTATAATTATAACTTTTAATATTATATGTTGGTGAATCATGTTGTAATGACAACTATTGAAGAGATTAAAGAAGGTGTAGAATGTGGTATATTGCTTGCCTTTGCAACAAGTATGATGATAATAATACTAATAGTAATAATATAATTGAGTATCAATTTGGTGCATTTTTATGAGATAATAACTCTGGTGTAATTCATTAAAAACTGAAGTAGGTGAAATTAAGAAGAAGCAGTATTTGCTAAGTGGGTGTAGAATGGACAAGTGCAATCAGATCTATTCAATGATTTTGATTCAAATCAATTTCTTAATTTAGGAGCCAGTTGTCTGAAACTGATATTTGTGGTGAAAATTGCATGAATTGATTCAAAGAGCCAAGTATAAGAAAAATTTGGAATGAGTAGAATTATTTCCTCCAACAGTTAGTTTGTTTGGTGGCTTTGTGCTAAGATTTTGATTCAATCAAAGTAGGAAGTAGTGATTGAAATTTTGGTGAAGTGAGGTAATAATTAGAGTCAATCAGTGGAAAATTGGAAAAACGAGTGAATTTGTGGCTTTGCATCGAAGCAAAAGTGATGCTATCGTTCCCTCTTTCTCTTTCCCCACTAATATGCATGAGTGGTGGCTCACAAAATTTTCTTTAAAATTTTGCATTAGGACACATTTTATTCAATCTTTAGTATTATTTCTGTACAAATTAATTTGAAAGTTTAAAGATGTAAAAATTAGAGAATATAATTTTCAAAAACATGACAAGGATGAAAGACCGAAATTAAGAAGATAAAAACATGTCATTCTAACCGATCAATCATTTTATCATAGTTTTATAGATTCATATCAAGTTTAAACACTTATTCAATTAATCAATTAAACTGATTATACGAAGCAAATAAAATTATCATTTAATTTAATTAGTATTTAATTATTAAATCAACATTCAATCGAATTTTAATTTAATTATAAAAACGCAATTCTCAATCTCAAAGAGCAAAACTAAAATTAGAGAAGAGAAGAAATTTTGAGAGAATCAAGAGAAAAAAGTAAAAAACAAAAATTTCAAAACATGTATGAAACGTGTAATGAAATTTTCCTTTATATCCTGTTTTTGAAACATTATAATTTGTATGTCCAAAACAAAATTGTTATTTCATAACGTGTCCAGGTTGAGCCTGCAACAGCGGAGTAAAATTATCCATGAAACCTTCAATAACCAAACTGTCCACTAAGTAGTGAATACTTTTGCCTTCAAGTTAAAGCCAACGTGAGAACTTAGAGCATTTTCCACAGTATATTGAAGCAAAATAATACCGATTAGGGTTGCAAATGTGGTGAACTAAATTAATCTTTCAACAAAATCAAAAATTTTAACACGTCTATAGGAGAACCAAAAAAAAAATGAAGTAGCAAACCTTAGAGGACCTTCTGTTGCCTTCTTACAACGTGAGATTCTCGCAAATTATCCATTTTTAATATTTTTTTCAACCAATAACCTATATAGCAGCAAACAACTTCATGCTTAGCACAGTTGTAATTCGTAAGAACATGCAATGAGAAGCAAAAACACTCGTACCTTTGAAATTTGAAAGTACTATAGAAGAAAAGGAGAAAACAAATACCTCGTAGTAACTTGTAAGAACAATGACAAAGAAGGGGGAAACTAATTCCTCTTGTCCAAGAGCAATGATAAAGAAAAAAGCTAAGACGTTGCACAGGGAAGGAGAAAGGAAGACTGCTGTTATACCTTTGTGATTTGTAAGAACAATCACACAAAAGAAGAAAATCAATAGCTTTTGTCCAAGAACAATACAAAGAAGAAATCATGAGTAGACTAAATTACCCCTATATTGCATATAGGATGTGTTTCACTAGTAAATTTGTTAGCCTAAAAATAGTTTAAATTGTTTTGCTTTGCAACAGAAAATCAAAAAGCATACTACTTGTAGCTTATGCAACAACATGAGCTACAAGATAGATGAAGGTATGGTGTTGAAGACAAGAAGTCTTGTGCTATGAATCCATTTACAATGAATATTTGAGTTGATAACTCCGGAGCCAGTCTTCACCCTTTTCAAAATAGTCCATCCTACTGAAGGTTTGAGTATGGAATTGTGGGATTGTTGCATATGCAGCAGCCCCACGCCATGCATCCATAACAGGATCCAATGCTCTAACTACTTTAATGGGTGATCCACATGGTCGAATCATCCTAATTCCAGCTTCAAGGCGTTCAATGATGCCGGGGAAATTAGAACTTCCACCAGTCACAAGTATGGAGTTAGTGAGTCTCTCTTCTAGGCCTTCATCCTTACATGATAACCTTCTTATTGACACCCCCGCCATCTCATCTAACCCTGCTTGATCTACTGCGATCCAGTTTGGATTGAACAAGATTTCAGGGCATCGGAACCTTTCAACACCAAAAACAATTTGAAAATCTTCTTTTGTTAGAGGACGGGCACGTGATGCCTCAGCAGGTTGAGAGCTACCATTTTCTGACTTCGGCACAAAAGTTGGATCCAAGTCCTACACCAATGCAACAATTCACCAAGAGTTTTTGTGTCATCCACAAGTATTGCAACAATACACCAATTCAAACAATTCAAGCTAACCTGTAGCTTGGAAGAGATGCGAGCTAGCTCAGTGTAATCCTCATCTGGTCCCTCGTCACCATCATCGTTATCTTTGCTCATCAATTTGTAAAGTTGCCAATCTTCATCTTTGGCACCGAATGTGTCTTCTCCCTTACCACGATCAAATGCAGCAGTAGTTAAGAGGCGCATTCTCTCCCTCTGAGCAGCACTGAGTCTCTCACCACGCCCAATGCCACCAGACAAGTTGTTTCCATTAGAATGATCTCCATTTGTCTTGAGCCGTTTTCGCTGCTCAACTTTCTCTGAAAGGTCTTTGTACTTTGCACGCAATTGTTCCAAGTAAAGCTCTGGGTTCTCTCTGTAGTAAGAAGGGCCAAAATCAATCCGAAAGGTTTTGATCACAATAGAGAACAACATTTATAAGTACTCAAACCTTGGCAAGACTTATGATTTTGTTCATGTTTTGTATTCCCTTAATAAGACATTTTTTCCATTTTATCAAGAAGGGATTATGATTAGTTTTTTGACTCGCATAAATCTTCAACAAAGTACTCTAAATTAAACTGAATAAACTGTGGCATAAAACATACAGGCGTTTTTCCTCCTCTAACTGTTGTTTCCTTTCTCGCTCCAATTCCTCCTCGTAACGCTTCTGCTTCAATCGCTGTCGTCCATCTGACATGGATTTCAGTGACAACTGTTTCTTTTTTTCAACTAGCTATCAACAAAGCACACCCACAAATACATGGTCAACATCACATAGCACAGAGAAAGAACAACTTTATAAACAAGTTTGGACATTGAAGTGCCAAAGCAAACACATACAAGCAAAAGATGAATTTGATAAGCTATTAGATATAAAACTGACCTGTTCAGGGGAGAGCATGTCATCAGGGATGTTTATAAGCGAATACTTTTCATTAGTTCCAGAGTCAGTCTTTTCAGTTTCAGCTTGCTCACTCTTTGGTTCACCTTTTGCTTTACGTAAAGATTGAGTAACTTTGGTGCGGGCAGATTCTATCTCCTGCCTAGAGACATAACCAGTCTCTGCTAGGAAAGATGGAATGTCATGGTCTTCAACTTGTTCAAGCTGTTTTAGAAGAAATTCCAAACCATGCAATTCATTTTCCAATTCGTTTATTCTAGAGGACCTCTTTGCCTCAGCCATTTCTCGTAATCTTTGACCTTGTCTCTCTCTTATTGCTGCCTTTCTAGCAATCTCTTCCTCAGAAGGAGGCTCCTCAGTAGGGGGTGGAACCCAAGGGAGCTGCCAACATCTGGTTTTTTCTTTAGCTTCCTTAGATTTTTTCTATCAAACCATTAGTGCAGTAAAATCTTAGAAACGGATAAACAGTTTATAAACTTAGACTGAAAAGAGCCTTTTCTTACCTGAAACAGTCGAGCTTCAGAAGCATAATCTGGTGCAATATAACAATGTTCCATCTTCAGGTCGTCAACCTTTTCCCATGTAAATCTAGCCCTGCATTGAGAATTTTAAGAAAGAGTAAGAAATACATGTATTTAACAGACAGGTTAATTTGATAACAGAGGAAGGATGATTTATACTCACATATGATAAGGATATTTAAGTGAAAGAAGTTGCTTTAAATAATCAGTCACATGGAACCCACCAACATTGGTTCGGCAACATCCTTTATATATAGGCTCCCCATCTACAAACTGGAAATATAGAGATGTGAAAAAACTATTATTAAGAGTTATAACACTTCATACAACTTATAAGGTTATCTAAATCCTGTCAGCAACTATGCAATAAAGCAGAACGGCAAAAGGCACACATGTCCGCAAAACAAGAGAATTTTTTCATCATATTACATCCCTCCTACATAGAGTGTCAACGAATGCTCAAAAGTAAGCAATCGGACTAAACAACTATATGTGATCTACAACTTTAACAATACGTGTAAGGAAAAACAAAAATGATAAGTTATTTGCTTTGCATAAAAATCTGTAAGTATCACATAAAAGCATACCGGAATCACATGAGTTGTATTGAATCCAGGACACAAAGCAAGACCATCTTTATCACAAACACCATGTTGTTGATTATATTTATAGCTGAATGCCGCATCAACACCAAATGCTGCCATAACAGAGAAGCATAAATATCATTGTCAAATAAATTATGTCTGGCAAATCTAGTATAGTGTAGCCAAAAATACGTGCCAGTGATTAGGTCCAAACTAGTAACAACTATGCGACAAGATGTCAAACACAGTCTTGATGGGCCTCATTCGAAATTCGTTTTAGACAACAGGCAAGCCAACATTCCAGTTCCTACAAAGGCTACTTGAAGAAAATGAGTTTTTTTTTTTTTTTGTTAGGATTAATAAAGAATTGATACCTATCGACGGAACTCCATATGTCTCAAAAAGAAGTTCTGCCATTTTACTACGAGACTGAACTGGGTTGCATACACATTCTGTGATGAGGACGGGATGATCAATCTGCTCCAGCATTAAACATAAAGATAGAAAAGAGTGAGTTAAATAATTTAAATTGTCAAAGTTCGAAAAGAGAAAAATTTGTACACATCAAATCAAGAACTCCTAGGTAAACTACAGAGGCCAATAAGTTTACTAACATATCAAAAGTAGTGGTGGTGGTCAATTGGACTTTAAAATGTCATAATAAAAAAGATTAAAAACGTTAACGGAAGAAAAATGAAAAATGCTATTCCAGTAATCGGCATACCTCTGATCCTGTTGCTCCCAACCGGTCAAATGCAAAGTCCAAAATCTATAAATGAAAGAAAATTTTAGTAACGCTTCCCATCATATGTTAATTATAATTAATAAACGAATACACCAGTATACATGCATGATCCTATTTCACAAGATGTTTATAGTTAATATGGTACACATCCCTTCCAATTAGTTGTAAAAATCTTATAATTCCATATTCAGCTTATGACCTTTAACTTGTGACCCTATCAGAATCCCATTGTCACACATCAATTTATCCGTTGTCTCATACAAGGAAAATAGTTCCTATATATGCTACGAAAAGGAACCTTGGTATTGCCAAGTGCAAGACACCACTATGCACGAGATAGTCCCATGTTGATCATATTCTAGGCAACAACAAAAAAAGAATTTTGCCCATGTTCAAACAATATTTAATTTGAGCAATATCATACAATTCAAAAGCTAGAATCCATGCTGAGGAAAAGAGAGTATATTTTGGAATTTGGATACTTTCACTAAACAATTTAGAATAGAGTATCCCAACGTTTTAATACATTAATCCTTAGGAGTCAGTTACTGCTTATTCTGGTGTTCGATTTGGACAAATCAACAGCTAGACAAAGATATCCCATCAGTCCTCATATAGCAATAACAAAAGTATAAACTATGATTCTAACATGCAGCCACATAAATAGGCCATTTCCTGAATTAGAAATGCAACTTACATGCATATAACACACATGGAAGAACGAAAACGAATCACAGGCTAGAATAAGATCATCGGAACTGAATTGTAAACGTTTAATATAATTAACATTGAAATGACTCAAAAAACAAGTCCTTTATACACTCACAGGATTGCCACGAGGAAAAACTTACATATTCCATCATTTCAAATTGGTAAACTACATTGCTGTCAAACGCTGAGCGGGGTCCAGAGCGACTACAGTCAAAGTATTTCATTAATGCTGGATCATGATCACCAACAACAGTGACGATTTCTCCTGTGTAATAACAGAGTGTTCCAAATAATTATTCGGCATGTGACAAATTGCATTTTGTTGGCTCATTATCAACAGCTCATAAGAAAGGTTCCTCTTAAATATAAGAGACCATTAACTCACAACAATAAATATATCTCGGTCCCATTTTATGTTTTTTACGAAATGAAATAAGCTAACGAAAATGCACCAAGACAAAAAAGAAAAATTAGCGTAACAAGTTAACAACTATAATAGCATTAACTACAGAGTTTCACCAACATTTTCGACAAACACAAACAACAAAACAAATACGTAACAAGTAACTAAGATGGAGAAGAACAAGAAAGCATGGTGAAAATGTAGAATGTAGGATACCAGTGGCTTTGTGGCGTGGCCTTTGGACAATGTTGCGGAAAACAACGCGTGGTTCAGTCTCTCCTGCCCACCTGACAATTCACCAAAAGGAACCAACTTTAACGTTAAAATCAACAACCCCGTCATGAGCTGATGCGAAAAACACATAAGCCTAAAAATAAAGTTTCAATTTTGAGGCAAAATTAGGGTTCGGAAAAATACCCAATACGGAAATAGGAGGCACCATTGTCGATGACGACGGGAGTGGCAGAGCTGAAGAGGGTGTAATCAGATTGGCGCTTAATTTTGGAGATGAAGGGCATTGTGTAAGTGATACAGAAGAAGAAGAAGTGACCTTGATTCTGAGTGTTCTTGCAACTTCACAAACTTTGCAAATGGTGAACAACATAAGTAACAGACATGGTGAGCTCCGACCGATCCGGCTAACCCGAACCACAAAACGGGTCGGGCGCAGTAAAAACGGGCCATTGAAGTTAAAACGTGCTCTTTTTCTCTATTTTTGTTGAGCCATGCAATACCGCAGTATTCCTTTATATGCAATCTTGCCAATATCTCAAATTTATTATAATTAATTGTCATGAATGCAAAAAAGTACTCATATAATGTAATAGATCAAATAAATATTAAATTATCAAAATAAACTTTAATGATTATTTTTTTGGAATTTGTTTCATAAAATTATTTTATAAAATATTTATATTGTACATAATAATAATAATAAACTAATTTTAAATAAAATATAAGGCAAAAGGAATAAGAATGATGGAAAATATATAGAAAAACACGTTGAAGTATAAGGTTGTGAATAGTAGGTACAATCAATGCGGAGGTTAAAAAAAGTAACATTACTTTAAAAGAATGGTTAACGAGAAAATTTAAGACTATACTTATTATTAATTTTTAATTTTAATTGGAATACTTTATTTTAGATAAAATATTTATTTGGTTTAGAAATTTAGTTTTTAAGAATATTAAACTAAAATAAATAAAATATATTTTCTTTCTTCAATTGATGAATAAAAATATATTTCTCTCTTAATATAAGTACTGATCAATAGGTATATTAAAATTATCATACACACTAAAGACAGTATTAAAGAAATTTTCAATAAGACTTTTACTCTTATTCAATCTATCCACAAGGTATAAACTTTATCTTTATTTATGACAAGGATAATATATTTTTACACAAACCTTTGAGAAAAGATCACGATTTGGGAATTCAAAGAACCATATTTATTACAGGTTTTAAATCTTGTATAATGTTAACGTTGTCAATAATATCCTCCAATTATAATTTTATTATATATATATATATATATATTATTTATTGGCAAATAGTGTTGCATATTAAATATTAAAACTATCTTAATATTATGAATATAACTAAACGAAAATACGAGACTGGCCCATAAGAAACATTTTTCAAAGATAATAACAATAATTTATATTTTTATGAATGACAGAAAGAAGGTAACAAAATAAATTATAAACTCAAAAAGTAGAAAAGTAATTACAATGAAAAAATAAATAATAAATGAAGAGAGTAAAAAAAATTATAGTTTGAATTAATATTTGACATAAAACATTGTAATGCAAAATAATAAATACTTCAATAACGGTAACAGTGACGGAAAATGAATTTATTTTAGTAAAGTATTGTTTTATTTTTATTAATCATGCATAAAAGAGATATAAAAATAACTTGAGATTTTAAACATGAGTATTGGAAGAAGAATAGAAATCAGCTTTTGTAATGATAGACGTAATACAACCTTGACCTTGTGGAAAAAAAATATATAGACTGTATAATAACTAATTTTAAGATGACGTCAATAATTGAAATAGGGAGTTGGAACAGTCTAACAATTGAAATAAGAGGTATGGTCTTAACAGTCTAAAATTAACAATATGGTATGCAAACCATCTCCATAAGAAACAATTATGTATGTTTATGGGATCATCAAAAGAAAAAAAAAAAGTTGAAAGAGAAAAAAGATAAGAGAACAAAAAACAAAAAAGTAACGAAAAACAAAACATCAATCTTATTTCATTTACTAAAAAGTTAAACAGTCCAGTAGCTATCATCCATTCAAGAGTTAGACGATATCTAACAGAAATCATTTACTCACAAAAATAATATCAAAATGAAACAGAACAAAGTTTATCAAAATTGCAGAAATTCTTGACCTGCAAAAAATGCTATTTTGTTCATATTCTCCTTTGATGCATTCTATTTTTTTTTGGCTAAATCCCATAACAAATAGTAGTAGAACATTATATCTGTTGTCCATATTTATCTTTGCAGCAAAAGGCAAGGTAATTTTTTTATTTTTTAGAATCAAAAGATGAAGCATACACTACACTAAAATTGTGAACAAGGTGGGATGCATGTCATATCTTTGTTAGAGGGATATCTTTAGTTACTCCTATAGAAGTAGCAGAACGATTTAAGCTTTTAAATTTCATAAGAATTTTGTGAATGGAGCATGAAGTACAAGTATAAAGACAATCATGTTATGTATCTTATAGAGACTTTAATTTATTTTTCTGTAGTTTTTTTTTTTAATTGGTTAGGATACCCCTCAATGTTTCTATAATTATATATATATTTTTTTCAATAAAAAACAACTTGAGGTGATAAAGTGGTAAAACAACCACCTATAGATAATAATAGTTATCTTAATTGTAATTAGAATAATATAATTTTAAAAAATATAAAAATAAGTAATTTTAAATAAATAAAAATTGAAAAATTATATAAGATTTTTCATTAAAAAATTTATGTAACTAGTTTCAAGTAAAGAGACGGTTATATATTTTATTAGACAATATATTTTTTTAAATTTAAATTAATTATAAAAATTGTATTCTTTTTAAATAATACGTTTAGCTTCCTCCACTTTTTTTTTTTTTTTTTTTTTTCTATTGGAAGTTAAACGAAAAGTCAAATTTCTTTAGTTCTTTCATATCCTTAAAATCATTTTCTAATAATGTCATTAATTTTGTTAACAAATTTGGTTTACTATTATTTACTCAAGCGATAATTTTTATTATTACTTTTATACTTTAGAGTTACTTTATTATTAATCTTATATATTAATAAAGGATGGGAAGGAACATGTATACAAATTCCCGTACGTGTAAGAAGTGTTTATACTATTAAAAGACCAAAATGGTTTACTTAATAACGTTCAAATTAGGAAGCATCAGCCTCCAATTGTATTTTGTATTTCCTTTTCATTTCTAAACATAAAAATTCCTTGCCCTCTTTCAATTTGTTCCATTTCATCTTATTTTCTTTTTGCTAATTTACTGATTGGGATCTCATTTTGTGATTCCCACCCCAATTACTGTTAAATTCATCGTTAAATTTTTCAATTTTTTTTTGACGAAAAAGTGATCCATTGTGATATATAGGTGTTGCGTACAATAATATAACGAAGTCATTCAAATAAGACTAAAATAAATGTTGGCAAAAATATTAACAAATGGTGATATTATTTTTATATTAAATTTATAAAATCAATTATATTTGTAATTTGTAATTATTTATATTTCTCAACATAATGGCCTAAAAGCATTTCACTCCAAAAAAAAAAAAAAATAAATACTCAAAA
>Ga0209700_100249_pt1 | contig 93687 bp, 49 predicted proteins | sample SiratroredBW_FD_187528 | JGI IMG/M metagenome (GOLD analysis project Ga0209700, IMG submission 187528) | Root nodule microbial communities of legume samples collected from California, USA - Siratro red BW (SPAdes) (version 2) | ecosystem: Host-associated > Plants > Roots > Nodule | place: USA...
ACTTCTCTATTCAAGACTTAAATTTGTAAATCAAACAAGCACTAAGGTTAGCTTCCCTTACCTTAATCGCAGTGAAAGTTCTCTCTAACACTCCCAAAAGCTTAAGATCCTCAGGAACTCGAATCTGCACCAAAGGACCTCTGATCAACGATCAGACTAACACACTAGGAAACTGAGCTCACAGAGGCACCGTCTGATGGCTCAGATGCCACATGCGAGCTCAGTAAGCAAAGGAAAAACAAAAACCCGGAGGTTCTGATCGGATAGACTTGCTCTATTCTCCGCCACGAGTCCAACGGTGGGCTCCGCTTGAGAAACTGATGAGGTATGGAAGCAGAGACTTAGAGAGAAGTCAGAGGAAAAGAGGTTAGGGGTTTTAGAGAGATGATGACTTGAGTTGAAATGAGACTTGACTACTTACTTTTTCTATAAATACGCTTTTTTAGTTTAATAATATAATAATCAAGTGCTCATTCCACTTCTAGGTTGTTACACTTACTAGAGCACCATTCAAATAATGATATTTATTTTAAGTATAAAGAATTATTGTTTGAGTTGTATAAAGTTAATGGTTTAAGTTATAACTTGAATTTGAGTAAAAGAAATATTAAAATAATTATTTTTTATATTAAATTTTATTAATCAAAATTAATTTGGAAATTTAAACGAAAAAAGTTAATGTTATTTTTTTTATTAAGGACATATTGCTTAAGCGCTCGTTCTAATATCTAAATTATGTGATTTGTCCCTCAATCAACATATTTACAGTTTAAGCTTATTCCTATATATGTTTATCTTATACTATATTGTTTAGAGTCCAGGATTATACTTTTTTCTATTGGATTAAGTAATATAATTATTTATTTTATTGTTTGGTGTAAATGAGATTTTAGAATGTTGATGTGAAATTATAAAGTGTGATGGATGAATAATAATAAAATATGATGTAATATTTTTCTTTTACTAACAAAGACTGATAGTACTGAATTGAATGAATTAATATTATAAAGTCATATAAACCTATGAACTTAATGGAAAAATCGATCAAAATTTGTAATATCAGGGACAAGTAAGAAGTCACATATACTTAACTATATATGTAAAAAAGTTATATTGTTATCAAAGTTGTTAAATTAATCTATATAAAAAAATTATTATTAGGTTAACTAAATATTTATAATAAATGTTAATTTTTAAATCAATTATAGAAACGGTGAGTCATAATATCTAAGATGTTTTGTCTTAAATTATAGTAAATGTTAATTTATCATGAATTATATAACCTTTGATGTATTAGATATGTGCATGTAGTTTAGTTAAACCTTGTGCTTAGTGAGTGTTTTATAATTTTACTATTGTTGTGTTTTAGTATTTTAGTACATAAGTGATTTTGCAGCAGCAGGCGTTGCATACTGTGAATTTTTATTTTTTTTAAAAAAGTCCTGTATGCATTATTCAATTTCTGTCTCTTCTAAAATCCTCTCTTGCAATTTCAAAATTTTATTCTTTCATTTTTTTAGATTTCTCCATTATTTTATTAATTTCAAATTTTAATCGCACCTCTTAATAATTAAAGAATAAATGAGCGATTCTATTAAAATCAAAATTTTGAATAGAATAAGTTCTTGTTTATTCTAAGGATTTTTTATTCTGTGTTCTTTTTTTTTTTATCTTAGTAGGGACAGTTGAGAAATTTGTTTTTCTCAACTTAATTAGACACATATTGAAATCTGATTCTGTTTTGATAACATGCTCTAGTTCCTAAATTTTTGAGAGTATTATAGCGTGTCTTGGAATTATTTAAGAAAAACTTATAGGTAAGGAAAACTAGTTTTAAAATTATGATATACTACACTAGGTTAAAGTACGTGATTGGAAAATGAGATGTGGTTTTATTTTGAAATGTTCTTTATAAATGATAATGAAAATTTGAATAGTTTGATGAAATGATTTTGATGTTATGGATTGAATGAAGTATATTGTCGTGAATTATGGAAATTTAGGCTATATATTTGGGATGATGTATGAGTTGTGTGTACTAAGTTTTAATATCTATGTTTTAAAAGAGATCCTCAAGTTTCACTAATAATCTAAATCACGTAGACTAAGATATAAGGTGGTGAAAAGCTGATGAAGGAATCATACACACTGGGACCAGTTGTAGACACTCAATTTTAGATGTGTGAACTTATCCTGACCTTTCTCTTAGATTTTTTTGGTAATCCAAGTTTTATGTATTGTGTTAGATGTTAGTCCGTGGTAATAGTCAACTTAATACGAGTTTTTCAGAAGACGACAAGTTTATGTATAGGTTTTATATGTGGCGAAAAAATTCAATGTATAAAGTTTTCAAATAATTGAGATTGGTGCTTAATATTGAAATTATAAAAGTTCTATATGAATTGTTGTACTCTCCAATTTAAGGTACTTTGACTCTATGTTATAGTAGCTATAGTTATTTTTAATAAGTTCTTCATATTTCTTTATATATTACTAGCTTATCCTTATCCTCTTAGTTGTATATTTGAACTACATTGATGGTACTATCTATGAACTTGAGTAAATAGTGAAGTTAGAGTTGGAGCATCCGATAAGCAACAAGAGTTTTTGAAGTTTAAATACTCTAATTTTAGACTTTGAGTAAATAATGAAGTTGAAGTTGGAACATTCGATAAACAACAAGAGTTTTTAAAATTTAAGTACTCTAATTTCACACTTTTGACTTGTATATATATAAGAAGAGATTATATATATATATATATATATATATATATATATAAAGTAGAAATTTATTGTATAACTTATACTAATTTTGATTTTGTAGCGACACTAAATGCAGGTTCGGTTTTACTTAACTTTTTTTTTTTTCATTCTTTGATTACTTTGCATAAGTTCAGTTTTGATCATTATAATCCATTACAATTCTTTTAATTATGAATTTGTAAATATTTTTAAGATGTTTCATACATAATTTTTATGTTATTTTTACTCTATTTATATTTATTTGATTATATAATATAAATATGAAGTTGTATGATTTTATTCAACTTAAAACTACAGATTTTTTATGATATACCATTTATCTATTAAATTGTTTTATATATTAAATCTAATAAATATATTATATTTAATAAATATTAGAGACACTAAATATTGATGAACATTGAAATTAAATACCAAATACTCATTTGATACATGTTATAATTAATATCATTGAATATTTATTTAATAAATTGTAATTAATAATACAATAATATCTATTTAATAATTTTTCATAGGAAAAATTTTGATCATTGTCTTCATATGATAAAATTATTTCTATTTGTGTTTTGATAAATTTGGTTAATTTTTATCTGTATGCATTATATGATGTGGATTGTTGTTTTTAGTACAAAAAAATTTCATGTTTTTATAATACATTGACTAAAATTATTTATTTTAGTCAACATATATCTATTTATTTAATATATGATGTGGAAACGTAAAGGATGCCAAAAATTATTTATTTAATATCTATATATGTTTATTATTGTTGTTTTTAGTAAAAAATGTTTTATGTTTTTTTTAATGACTATAATTTGAAAATTCATCAACTTTTGGTTGGTGTAATTTAATGACATTTAAATTACTTTTCTGATTAGTAATTTAAATTTGAAAAGTTGAAAAAAAAAGAAAAATAATTTAAATATGACTCATCCAATGTCAATCTTCATATAAGATTCATATTATTTTTAAAATATAAATAAGAAATGGTAATAAAACATAGGATTAAATAGATTTTTTCTTTACCATTAATATTTTTGGTGATTTTTAGTCCTTAGATTGTTTTTTCAATTTTAATAAAGACTTTTACTAATAAATTTCTAGAACATAAAAGGCATTACAAAATTAGCTGTCACTTAATATAAATAAGTATTATTAAATTTAACGTTATCACCTAATAATAATAGGTAATGTATTAAAATGATAGACAAACGTACCAAAAGAAAAAAAAAACATAAAAAAAAAAATTGTATTAAAAGCAAAATTTATCAAAACTTGTTATATGAAGAACAAAAGCATGTTTTTCATATAATATACATTATATGTATATTGTTGTTGGTTTTAGTACAAAAAAAGTTTTATGTTTTTTTAATACATTATGTTGGTGGAATTTAATGACATTTAATTACTTTTCTGATTAGTCATTTAAATTTGAAAACTTGTAAAAAAAAAGAAAGAAAAAAAAATTTAAATACTACTCATGGAATGCCAATTCATATAAGATTCCTACTATTTTTAAAGTATAAATAAGAAAGTGTAATAAAACATTGGATTAAATCTTTATCATAAATATTTTTGGCGATTTTTAGTCCTTTTTTTCAATTTTAATAATAACTTTACTAAGAAATTTCTAGAACATAAAAGCCATTACAAAATTAGCAGTCACTTAATATAAATAAGTATTATTAAATAAATTTAACGTTAATAACAATAATTAATAATTGAGATAATGTATTAAAATTATAGACTAAGTACCAAAGGAAAAAAAAAAACAGCATAAAAAAAAATTGTATTAAAAGCAAAATTTATCAAAACTTCATATTATTAATTTTTTTTTCTAAATATTATTAAAGTTTGTTAAATTTGATTATATCCAATCAATGTAATAAAATTTAGGTTTCTATCTCTTTTAAAAATACATATAAGATATAGACAAGATAAACATACCATTTTACACGTGTATGGTAAATTTAGAAAACCCAGATGAGTCTTCCAAAACTGAAATCCATCTTTTCTGTCTACAATTAAAGAATAATTTTAATGCAATTTCTTAAACTTAGTAATTAATATTTTCATTAATACTTGTAAAAAATGTAACTTTATTTTGTGATAAGCTGAGAATGAAAATAGATAAGTATTCAAAAGTGATAAACATGATAAATCAACTTTTTGCAATGATAATTATGCCAAACTTTGCCATAGAAGGTTATGATGCTAATCCGAAATTACAATGGGTGCTTATAAAACTATGAACTGCTTATACACTTATATTTTATGTGCCACCTTTTTCAATTTTCATGCAATGAGGCAAAAGCTTGATGAAATGGCTGAAACTCACATCATTTCTCAATGCAGTTGCTTTGATTTTCTGCTACCAAAAATCCGTACTTTGAAAGAGAAATTGAAGCACAATCTTTCTTCTTTATTTCCTCCCAAGTCCTTCACCAACCATACACAGGTTCTGCTTCTTATCTTCATTCTCTTTTTCTTTTACAACAAAAAGTGAGTTCTTTTGATTGTTTTGTCATACCCTATACCTATATCAATATCTATATAAAATTTCAGCTTCATGAAAAAAGTTGTGATTTAGATCTGTTGTCTCCAAAATTCGAGTCTTTAGTTGGTGTATGCATAAAAAATTGTGTCATTTCATCAAAACTTAAATTCATTTCATAATAAAAGAAATTACATTAAACTTTAAATCATAAACCCTAATACTTTTATCATCGATTTTGACTTAAAATAATAATTTCAAACAGTTATTAGAAAAAATGACATAATGAACATATATTGCATATTATTTGTAGTAGGCCTACATAATTGTTCTACATTACAGAGCAGAAAAATTACTGCATTACTTACCATTATTTGACATAAGGTTTTTATCCCTTGTTCTAAAAAGGGTAAATCTTTGTTTTCATATTGGTCTAATATTTTTCCTTGGGTTGGCTTAAAGGAATCCAAGAAAAGCAATCATAAATCAGTTTCTATTGGGAGCAAATGTGAAGATTTTTACAAGGATGGTGAAATCTTGGATAAGTATGTTGATTCTAGTCCCATGAGTAACAGCAAGGATTCATTCAATGATAAAAGTGATGATAAAGATGAGGCCTCTACAAAGAGCAGTAACAATTCTGAAGCTTCTGAAGAAGTCTATGAGAAGCATTCTCCAAAAACTCCCAAGAAGCCTCTACCCAATTTCAGTGATGATTCTGCTTTCATTTCTCATGAGTTGAATGAATTTTTTGAGTCGTGCCTCCCTAATATAGTAAAAGGCTGTCAGAGGGTCCTACTTTACAGGTAATTTTCTGCTTTCTAGTTTTCAGTTTCTGCATTGAACTCCTTTGTGTTGAAACAATGATTCAACATTACTTCTTTGAATGAAGAGCAGTACCTTGAAACATGGCATATCACTTCGTACACTTCTTCGCAACAGTGCTAAACTTTCTGGTCCTGGTTTGCTGGTATGTCAACATTTTATGAGCTAAATACATGTCTTCTGTTATGGTGTTCATTGGAGATATACTGACTATAGATTAATGTATTATTCTGTTATTGCATTTGCTGTCTATTTTGCAAAACATTTAGATTGTTGGAGATAGAAAAGGGGCTGTGTTTGGTGGACTGGTAGATTGCCCCTTGCAACCAACTGCAAAGAGAAAATATCAAGTATGAAAAGCTCTTCTTTTCTTGAGTTAATGCTAACATCCTTGCACATCTTGAAATATGACTTTGTTATGTTTGCTGTGGTAATAGGGGACAAATCAAGCTTTTGTATTTACAACTGTACATGGTCAGCCAAGGCTATTTCGACCTACTGGTAAGGTTCTTGCTTATTGGTTGATGCAGAAATACATTTTATGTATCCAAGGGGTGGTTAGTTCAAATGCTACATGCTTAACTCCCTTTAGTGAAGTCTTGTGTATGAAAAGCACATTTGTTGGGTGAGATAGTTCTAACATGTTGTGTGTATTTGCAGCTTAAACAAGATTGCCTTGAGTACAAGGTACCTATGGTCTAGAAAAAAAATTCCTTTTATCTATATGAAGATGTTGAAACAAAGTGAAATTTCAGATATTGATGCATTGTTTAAACTTGTTAGTGGATGAATTCATTTATTTCACAACCACTTCTGATTTTATACATTTTTTTGTAGGTGTCAACCGATACTATTACTTATGTCTGCATGATTTGGTTGCACTTGGTGGTGGTGGTAGTTCTGCATTATGCTTAGATGGAGATTTGTAAGAACTTCAATAGTGTTACTTAACTGTTGTTAAACCAATTTATTAGTTTTTTAAGTAGCACTAATCGAATCTCTATGCTTGATTGAATCCTTGTGGTTGGAAAGGTTAACTGGAACCAGTGCAGCATGTGATACATTTGGAAACATGTGTTTGGCTCACACCTCAGAATTTGAATTGAAGAATGTTGAGGTAATGCTTACTACAGAAGTTAATTAGTAGCTTAAATCTCTCTTTTTTTTGTAATTTAATTTGCTTGTGTTCTTTAAAATTTGAGGTAATTAACTTATTATTTGTCTTTAGGACTATGATTACCATTGAATTTAATATGTAAAGGTAAAGAACAAATACAATCTACTAGGTTGACCTACTGACAAGATTTTGGATGATATATATGAAGTCATAGGTTATAATCTCAATGCAATTATCGTATACAAACATGTCATTCATTTAATGGTAATATGATGGTGAAAATTGCTCCAACAAGATATTAACAAAGATATTATCAAATTGGTTTGTGCTAAAATGGTCAATAACAGAGGAGGCTACAAATGTTGGATAAAAGGGAGTTAAAAGATGCTGAAAGCCTAAACAAAACAGAATAATTTTGTGTTTGAAAGAAAAAAAATGTTAAAGAGGATAATTTATTTATTTTTATCAGAATTGAAAATATTTTATGGTAAAATATGTTATATGGATGAGAAATTTAAAAAAATTAGAAATGTTTAAAATTAGTTAATATTTACTTGTTACAATATTCGATATTAAGTTTTAATTTTTAAATATAATGAAAATTAAACTAGTTTGTCCAAATAAAAAAAATGATATTTAAGAAAATTGAATTGATTTATCCAACTAAAACATAAAAAGAAAAAGAAAAGTCTTAACACTTTAATTTTTAACTGAAAAATTACCATAAAAAGAGAAAATGTTACTCAATACCTTACTCTTGATTGGTTTCATTGATATTTTGGTTTTTTATTATCTAATTGTGTTTGATAACTATCCCATATTGGGACTTGGCTTGTTGTTTATCTTGTAGATGTCATGCCTTATTTTCTCCACTTCATATTTCTATTACCATAACCATGATTTACTATTTACACACAATTTCATGTGCAGTTGTGGGGTTTCACATATACTTCTCCTTACCTTATTAAAGGTTGAGATGCTTTTTGGGCAATGGCTTCCTGCACCCCACCAATTTTGACATGCATCCCATCTTGTAACAAAATGACCATAATGTAATTGTGAGTTTGTGTTTTTGCTTTGAATTTTGGAGAGTGGAATCTGAAAACCTTCTGGAATTTGGTTTCTCGAATAAATGTTTTACATTCTATATTCCCTGTTCTAGAATTCGAATTTGGAATTAAAATTTGATTTCTGGAGTAGGATTTTCAGAATGTATCATTTTTAGTCAGTGATACAACTTGTGTTATAAAAGATATTAAAGAACATATTGCAATTATAACATTTTATCGTTTCTCATTATTTAATGGTTGAATGGATTTACTTTTAATTAGACTGCACAAATGTTTAAGATTTGTGCTTAATGTCAATATATAGATCCTCTATTTGTGTATTGAAACTAAACAACCAAAAGTGATATGTTTGTTGTTAATATTGAACATTTTCTAATATAATTACACCTAATGAGAATAATTAATTTAGTTATATTCTTTTAAAAGTATTACACAACACAAATACTCATGTTGTTTAATAAGAGTAAGTAAGGAAAACGAAGTTATATATAAACTATAATATGAAAATTATGGTGTCATTTTGTCAATTTTGTTATAAAAGAGTGTTAGTCCAGTATGATTCTTTCTAGACATGTCAAATTTTTTTCTTCTCACTATAGTGTTTCATGATCTCTTAAATGAAGGTGAAGAAAATGCAAAACGAGTTGTGATAGAATGAACTTTTAAAGTTTCTAATATTTTTCATAAAAGTAATTATTGTGAATATAAGCTAACAAATTTTGAAATTGATAAGATATTAGAATTTAAGTGGTTTGACTTGTTTGCTGCTTTTATCAGTTTAGAGTTTTTTATAATTGGTTTCAACTCATGTTTTTTTCAACTTATATCATTTATTTTCCCTAAGCATTTGTTTTAAACTAAAAATTACCTTCCATTAATGATCGAGGAAGACATCAAATCACTTAATTCTGGTTTAGGAAACATGAAAAGATATTTGAATCTATTTTCATAAAAGTAAATACAAAATTTAATAAAATATAAAAAATGAGGTTAATTATTTAAGCATGAGTTGACTTGTTACGTTCTTCAAATTATTGTTTTAAGATTACTTAATGTGTCCTCTACCGGTTGAAATGAGAATATTCTTATAATGGTTTTAATTTAGGTGGAACTTCCTTGGCTTTGAGTTCGATAATTAATATTTGAAAAGGTTTTTAATTCTTTTGGGTCTGAGTGACATCTGAAATTATTAGAAGTGGACATATTCATATCAGACGAATTCTTTCTCCACCTCCATATCTTCTTCCTTAGTCAATTCCAATCGAGCCTTCTTACTCATTATCATGCAATATGTTAATTTAAAGAACACTATTCTCCCTCACATCAGCGCCACGTTGTTGCTCTGTTTCATGTTAACGCCGGAGCTAGCAATCATCACTTTATCAACCCTCTCTTCCCCGAACATCTTCGCCAAATTGTAAGCCACCACGCCTCCATAACTCGTTCCCACCACCTGGAACTTCTCCACCTTCAATTTATCTAGAAGCTTCCCCACCGATGCTGTCTGAAACGTTTCGCTCTGTTCGCTCGATTTGCTGGTGGAGCCTCCGGACCTGTTGGCGCCACTGCCATATGGCCGCAGGCCCAAACCCGTGGTAATTGTAAACCGGATACGCCCCTACAAATATGAAAACCGGATAAAGTCCATTGTTATCCAGTTTGCAAATATCATATATTTTTAGAAATCGGACAATTTACAATTCAGTCCATAATTTACAAATTCGGTCTATAATTTACAAACCGGTTTACAAACTTAATTAGGTTTCGGTTTACAAACCGGATGAGATCACATTCGATTTATAAATTACAAATTGGATTCACCCCACCTTTTACATCCAATTTACAATTTATACACCAGACGTTCATAAATTCTACCAAAATAAAAAATCTTATATCGTTGTCATTCTTTCCCTTCGATCAATACTCTCTAGAGGTCAAAAAGTATTTTCTACCGTTTAATTATCCTCTTGTAAATTTTTTTTAACAGAATAAGCAAGGTCCTTTTTGGTCATTTTATTAGGGATATTTTGAGATTTTAAACTTTTATGGAGGTACAGGATGAGGATATGAAGTGAAGAAAGAATTCATCTTCATATCACACCATGAGCATCATAGGAATCCAAGAATGGGTCGGCCTCTCGTGCACGCTGTTACTGCCATAAGACATCACAAAGTGAACCAAAACATTAAGTCATCTCCGACAGCTTTCGTGGATAAAAATTGAAAAAACATTGTACCAAATTAGTATTAAGAAACTACAAAACTTAGATGAATATATTGACAAGCACAAATGGTTCACGGTAAACTTAGTGATCTATCTCATCCATCAATAAGTAACGGCAGATTGAAATAATTAAAATGGCTACAATTGAATTTCAGGCAGCAAATAACATACGTTTCAGGCATCCCATTAGTTCAATCGCTTGTTTTTCAATCTTACATTACTAACCTGACATTGAAAAAAAGTTTTGCTCGACATGATTTTCCATAACTAGTCTGCTAGAAGTTGATGTCTATTGCCCATTTTTTTTTATAATAATGTCTAATAAATCAACAAAAACACCCCGAATAAGAATAGTTACAACCATATAAATTTCCGATAGAAATGGCCGACAAATCAGTTATCTCACTAATTTAACAGTTTACGTTACAAAATTATCTACGGACAACATAAGCTTCGAGGTTTTGATGACAAGGCAAATATTGCAGCTTCTGTCACTTAGGTTAGCAGCCATGATCAAAGGCATAGTAATGTTGCTGCAGAAAGCCTGAAAGTACATTTGCTCCATCCCTCATACACCATGGTATGTGAGGACCAAGACCAAATAATCAAAGAAACCACTACCTTCATTAACTTCTCCAATTCATGATTTTGACCAAGCACCAAATGGCAGCAACAGTCTCTCCAGAACAAGATTTTGGCCTGTACAACTGAGGCATTTTATGACTCAGTAGGAGCATCTTCATCCGGCAAGCCAAATATTCGAAGATTCCGGTCCATTGATCCAACAGCTATGTATTTGGAGTCTGCACCAAATTTTACACACGTGGCCTTACCTGGAAAAAGTTCAAGTGTCGTCTTAGTAACTGAAGAAACACAAAAACCCTCAAACCCTGAAGGAATAATAAACAATGGGGGAAAGATACAAAACCTGTTCCGGATAAATCAGGGAAGGTTTTAATACAGTTCCATTCAGATTTCACATTTGCAACTTGGTAAATCCTGCATAAATTAACAGGAACTGGAAATCAATTTCATGTTAAATTCAATGAAAGGGATTAACAAAATAACAGGTTTGAGTTGAGGATATTTTTTCTGTAATGTTCCGAAAGTCACCAAATCGAGTACTAGACATTTTTCTTCACCTTATATCCGAGCCAGCAATTGCCAGGTAGGATCCACTGTGGTCGAACTCCACTGCAAGATACATAATTAGATTAAGGCATTTTGAAATAGATAAACTTTTACCTGTACATACATAAGGCCATCGGCAAGTAAAAATGAATACCAGAGTTTGTTGGTGTTTCCGAATCATATGGAGCAAAATTTCTGAAGTTCTTCAATTTACGTAGATCCCAAAGCTTAACACCATCATGAGCAGCAGTCTGCAGAATTTAAGAGTACAGTAAGAATAATGTACACACAATCATATCATACTTTTACAAGTTAAAATTTTCTCACACACCGCAAGGAAGTATCCGTTTTCAGAAAAAGAAATGGCAGTTACTGGTCCAGCATGTCCATCAAACCTAGCAACATTTGCCTACAATCATTTGAAGAAGGTATCAACACCGATACAATGAATACTAAAATTTAACTTCAAACAAAGTAAAAGAAAAATCGTTCACCTGGCTTTTTACATCCCAAATCTTAACGAGAGATTCTGTGGTGCCAGTTCCAAGAATGAGACCATCAGGATGAAAAGCAGCAGATGTGTAGCCTTCAGAAGAACCTGAAGAGTCGAAAACCTACACAACCCCATATATCACAATTGTCTGATTCAGAACTTATGTACATTTAAGACAGAATAAAAGGTTAAAATTGATTACTTAAAAAGGATAAATTTTAAAGAAACTAAAAAAAAAAAATATTTACATTCTTCAGACCCCTCTTCTAAGCACTAAATTAGCTTTCACATTCCGACAAGAAAAAAGTTTCCTTCTAAAAGAAGGTTCATGTGCATGCATAGTTCTTCCTTTATGGCCTTAATACATCAAAAGAAGAGACCAAACCTGAGTCAAACATGTCCCTGAAGAAAGTTCATAAAAGCACCAAGAGCCATCAAGTGAAGCAGTCACAAAAAAATTATTGGTAGCATGGACAGTGACAGCTTGGACCTGAAAAATTGAAAAAGCAAATCATTCTTCCATCACATGCAGTGCATAAACAAGACAGGTATAATTGGCCGGTTTTGGTAGAAGCCTCATTTAGAAACAGAAATCTTAAAAGGCTTGCAATTTCACGGTTCTATACAAGCAAAATTTACAATGCTGTTGGGACATTACGTTTCAAACTGGTGAACATCAGATTACAAATGGTATTCAACTGAAAAGTAGAACTGGAGTTACACAGGCAAGTATTTGGCCCGATATTATAAGCATTAAATTGAAGAAGTAGGTGGACTGAAATACAAAAAATATCAAAAACCTAGCAGCCCAGAGTTTCAGACAGCTGAATGATTGTTAGGATATTTACAATATTGTAATTATCAGGAATTATGCAGGGGAGGGAGGAACAGAAAGAATAGAGATTATGACTAATATTTTCTTGGACATAAAATACCATATGATGTGAAGGGCGCTATACAAGTGATAGACATTAGCCCCTATATGTACTAGTACTAGATTCCTATCCTTTCCATACATTGAAACAAATCCAGACAATGGCCAAACTGAATCTAAAACAGCAGAGAGCTAGACTCCAACCAGATACAAAATCAAGGGCTAAATTACATCTGCGGTTAGAGACGAGGGGAGCCTATCAACAAAAAGAAAGGGTATAACAGCCAATCAGTGAATAAAAGGTTAAATTTGTGAATCTGTTCGAAAAAGAAACAGCCCATTAGTGAAAAAAAAGGATGAAACAGACAAAACACAAAGATCAGTACCACCAGTAACGGTTTGGTGGAAACTGAGTTTCATGAACTTAACATAACAAAATGGAGAAACTATTTCCAAGGTGGATGCACATAAATGTCTTATTAGAGAAATGGGGACGGCAAGGATAGAACTCTAGACCACTTGGCCAGTCATAGAGGCTTTGATACCGCATTCAAATCATAGTTTAGATAAAGAATGAGATATTTTAAGACAACAATAATAATATTAGAAGACATTTCCTACATATTCAAACACACAATGGTATAGCTGTTCACATGAGCAACTGAAATTGTGACTTTACAGCTGAGGAAGACTTAAATTTTACTTGATAAAATACTAAAATGGATGGATTTGACTGCGATGAATCCGAAGATAGTTCAGATTCCAACTCCATTAATTGAGAGGATGGAAAATCTGTACACAAGCATCTTACCAGGTCACATCCAAATATCCAATGACTTTCATATGACAGTTTATTAGGTCAAATCAAACTGGACAAGGGAAGAAACTCAATAAGGTGTTATCTCTATTATTTTCTAAGCAAAAAGTGTTTTGTTTAAGGTTTAGATATCATCGGGAAGTAAAACATTAGGAGAAGGTAAACTACTTGAGGACATTTTCACTTGGTTCCGATGGTGGAGTTGTGTTTTGAAGACTTTCTACTATCTTGCACTCAAACATTTTCCACTCCCTTATTTCTCATTCAGCAAAAAAAAGAAATCATATTCAGCCATCCATCAAACATGGAAAGTTATTGCTTCGTGTACAAAAATAGTCCAATCCTATAGATAATCTTACATTCTACCAAATCTATAGAAACAACTATCACACGGCAAAGACCATGGCATCAACCCATGGGTAAAATTTAATACCATGCCAGCAAACTTATCACCAAATAATACATCTAATAATGTCAATCCAGAAGCTTTTACAATAAAAATTGAGCCACTCAAAGAATCAAGTAAAACAGCACATGCCCCCAACATTTCACCATATTGTTAACCTAAAACTCACGATGAGTAAGCTCATTATTTCTACAAAAGCAAAATAGGAATGACGTTATACAAAAACTATAACTAATTATGATATAATATGGAAACATTAGTTCTATTTACCTCAGCTGTATGATCCTTTAAGATGTGCCTGCAGTTATAGTTACCATCATCTGACCTTTGCCACAGACGAACTGTCTGCAATATAAAGTAAAAACATTGGGCACTGGAAAAATGCGAAGTAGAAACAGCTAACGGATTAGAGAAAACATCACTAAACTAACTTGCATATGTACTTTGATAACACTAAGTTGAAAGAATCACGTTATTGACAACACGCTTTATTACCAGAAACCTAATGTGAAACTTCCGATCAAATTGGAAAAAAGTTACCCTGCAAGAATTAGTCTTAGCACCACACTACATATTTTAAATTTCTAAGTGCTTATGATTTCACATTTACAAATAAACCATTTTCTGTTGGCCAGGTGAGCATTAGAAGTAAAAAGAATATTCATTATGAGAACAAAATGCAGAAGTAAATTGCAAGAGACCGAAGAATATGGAGTGGAATGTGGATCACAGTTCTCAAACAAAAATCAAGCTCAGGGTTCTGGAGGAAAAAACAATGAATGCAGCAATGCATGGATGGAACTTCGTGTGATGCTATACAATGTCTGCACTTGGGTAGAGAGGGTTTTCAAGGCCCCATTCGGTTATTTGGACTCATCTTATGACACATCGACCATATTAAGTGTTCCAGAGAGCATTTCAAAAAATAACATATGATATGTCCATTAGATGTTTTTCACCTTATTTCAACAAGCTATCCAGAATAGCTTATGAGAACAGCCAACAAGCTTATAGAGAAACAGTTTAACCCTAACTACTCTCTGATGACAAAAACAACTTATATGCAAGTGCTTGCACAATTAGTTGAATTTATTCATCCAAAAAGAACCCAAATAAAATTCTACAATTGCCTAGCAATTAATGGTAGAGGATCGTCCTTTACCTTATCTGCTGAACCAGTTAAGAATGATTCACCCTGAGCTACAAACTTGACACTTGTCACCTACCAAAAGCACCCATAATCAGCAAAATAAATTAAAGAAAAGATAACTCCAGCAATTCCAACTGAAATAAAACCTTTTTGGAGTGACCACTGAGTGTAGATAATATCTGTCCTGATGGTCGGTCAAACACAACAGCATTTGTATCAACACCTCCAGTTGCAATTAAGTCCTGTCAACAGAGAATAGGATGATCCTGGATTAGCAACCATTAGTTTTCAAAAATAAAAAATAAAAATAAAGAACCTTTTTGCACGTTTCTAACCTATAAAGTTTAAAAGCCATACCTTAGAATGAAGGATATCAAGAGATATAATGCCCTGTTTGTTTGTTTTGTGAAAGGGGTGACTAGATATCTGGGTATATGAATCGATATCCCCAACAGAAGCCAAAGTGGCAGGAATCTGAAACAAACCAAACCCAAGAAATATGCACAAAAAGTGCAAACGTTAAAATTTACATATACAACAATTTTATGATGCAAAACAAAACAATCAAAATGGATACTATAAGTTGCATAAAATCCAACTTGTCGGAAAGGTTAAACAGCACAACTGAACCCAGAATTGAGAAAACAGAAGGCAGTAACAACTTCGGAAACATGTGAAATGTCAATACTTGTATTATCACCAAGAATACCTGTCTCTTCTTTCTCTGCTGGGAGAGAGCAGCATTGCAATCAGTTAGCTCAGAAATTATACTAGAAGATATTCCAGGATGAATTTTCTTTGCACCAGGAGCCAGATCCTCATCCTCAGCAGCTAAATGCAAAACATAATTCAGATAAACAATCAAAATAAAAACAAGAGAAAGAAGGGAAAAATGTCCCTAATAAATGCCAAATCTAAGCTTTTGAAAACTTTCATCTATAACATCAATTAAGTAAGCAGCCGCTTTATGAGAGCTACATCGAACTCAGCCTAAAATGTAGTCTGCAGAATTGCAATATATAGGAGAAGAAAACTTGAAAACATTATAATGTAAAAACCTCTTTTCCCATTGCTCAGAACAGGGGCATTTGCAGTTGGAGCATTTAGAGCAGAAACAGGGTACTGCCTTTCTGCTTGTGCAAGTAAGGACCTAGCTTCATCTCGTTCCTTTTTAAGTCTAGCAATCACTCGGCATGCAGCATCATGCTACAGATTTAAACAAATATAAACATAGGCAACTCTAGTTGTGGAAAATATAGTAAAACTAATAATATAATTTTATAACAGAAAATTTAGAATCTAAAAGACCACAAAACCTGAAAGTTTTGGAGATAGTAAACACGAGGGCTGAGAAATGCAAAGGACAATTATTACATTAATAACTTTGTTGCACTTACCTGATACAGAGCATGACTTAGTTCTTGCCTTGCTGTGTGCAATTGTTGCTCCAATGCAAAATTAGATAGCATCAACCCATCCCATTCCTACAAATTAGGCAAATCAAATCATCCTTTACGGCAGCCTATACAATTTTTTATTTCAACAGAAACAAGACTACACATGTCTAAGCATGCCTGAAAATTTATACAGAAAACTTTCTAACAGAACCACCACTTAACTCACAATCCAATAATGTAGAGCATATAAATAATTTCTGAGAAAAAAATGCAGCAGACTATTTCAAGTAAAATATACCAAAAATCATAAAGAATACTTCATAGACTAAGTTCCATACATTTTGGAACATTCCAAGCATGCCAGGGATGCTAGCTGCCTGAACAGGTCTGGGCTTCACTATCTGCACAAATGATCCATATTTGATCAGTAAAAACTGCAAGTGAATTCTTGAAAAGTAAAGCACAACATTTACGTGGAGGGCTAAGTCTTCATACAAAATCCACACTCAATATTAGAAGAATACAACTGAAACCATTACCACCATACCTTGCCTGTCTTGATTGGTACAATGTCATCCATAGTAAGTGGTTCGCCAGTAATTGGACACTTGCCATAATCCTACACAGTATTTCATTAGCAAATTTTAAAGCTTGAACTCTCATAATCAATAATATACCCTATATACAGGCGTAGCTAACATAAATACAACATATTATAAAATTAAGTACCACCACAACACCCAGCACATAGCAAAAGCAGACACAACAAAAAACCCTTCAACCACTTTCATCAAGTAACTTGTTATTAAACAATAGTCTCACTTCCCTTCTTTATCAATTAGACAAACGCAAACAACAGAGCAAACAATCAATAAAAGCTAAAATGCTTCAAATCTTCCAAATCAGAAGTCATATGAAAGAGCTACTACAAAATACTATTTCAAATTATATAGCATCTTTCACAATCCTATCCTATCAACTTCCACATCCCCTAGCCAAAATGACCAACACAAACTCCGTTTCTGACACGGGCGGGGGTTATTTTTCTTCAAAAAATCGTTTTATCAAAAGCGGGTTTAAAGTATCAAAAGTTAAAAACTCAAACAACAAGGAATCTGAAATCCAGTCACGGAGCCTAGAAACTAGTTCGAATTTGCCTTCACTAACTTATAAAAAAAGTATCATTTCTTCCTCCTTTCTCACTGCTCAATTAAAGCACTTTTTCGCTACTCTACAACCAGCTTTCTTTTCATCATTTTTCAGTAAATTGAAGAACAAAAAATGAACACGCATATATAAAAAGAGAAAGAAGCTTATAAGAAAACATAAAAAAAATGGGAGCTAAAGAAGGGTTACCGAAATGTGTCGTTCAATCAAACGCTTCTCAAAGAGGAGACCGGAGCTCCTGGACACGACGGGCTCTTCCGGAACTTCGCCGGAGACTGCAAACACAGGGAAAAACGACGACGTAGAGTCAGATCAGCAAAACCGAACCAATTTTACCGAAAAAAAAAAAAGAATGAGAGAGAGCGTGCGAGTGTGGAATCGGAATCAGAAGAGAAGAGGAAGTTACTGGAGCAATTCATGGTTGGGGCGAGGGAGAGAGAGCGCGCGAGAGAAAGTTAGGGTTTTGGGTTTTTGGGAGCTGTGGGAGTGTGCGTGATAGAGAGAGGGAAAACGGAAGTGACCCAAACGAAGCGAACCACCGCAAATGATTCAGAGAGAGAGACTCATTTTTTCGTGTATCTTTTATTGCAAGTGGATATTACATCGGCCCGGCCCGGACCGGCCCATATACCCGACCATTTCTGCTTTCGGGTCGAGTTCCGGTTCGGATCCAGTCGTTTTGAAAATTTGATGGAAGGTTTAGATAAAATGTGTTTTTAGTTTGTACACGAAATTATTTTTATTGGTCAATGGATTTCTTAGTATTAGGGGCAAGTGTGTCATTTTATTAGTAGATTGGATCTTATGGTACAAAATAGTTGGGCTGAAAAGTATACTTGTGGTTTAGTTGTTTTAGGTTTTCTCATCCTTTATATCCATGGTTTTTAGCAGAATGTTGGAAAAGTCACAATTATTTATTAATAAGATTTTTATATTTTTGATTATTCAGTCAAAAATATATTTTTAGACTTGGAATGTATTTTAGAATTTTAGATTACATAATTTAAAATGTATTTTTTGGATTTATAAATACATATCTCTTGAATTGTAAAATTTATAATATGTGTTTAGATTATCGTCTTTTTGAAATAATTTATAAATTATAGATTCAACCGTTTAAAATGTATTTCTATATTATATAATTCAACATATTTGTTTTATCCATGAACAACTAAAAGAAATAATGGTACATAAAATTCACCTATGTAAACTTGTGTGACTTAGCTTTAGTATAAAATAAATCATTCTATTAACGGTGTTACTTTCACATCATAAATTAAATTTGTTATACTAAATACTACAATGCTGAGAAAGAAAAAATTCAAAGCCAAAACTGGGCAAAATATTGATTAGGGACTAAAAACATAAATCTAAAAAAGTTTATGGAAAATAAAAAGTTAACTCTAAATGCTAGATGTTAGGTGTGAAGTATATAAAGTGAAGGTTATTAGCATGTTAACATAGTAGATGAATGATTTTATTGTTTATTCTACTATTGAAAACTTATTTTCTTCAAGATTCTATAATATTAAATAATTTGTTTACACATATTAGTAATTTTTTTTATCGGAATGAACTTTGAATAATATATAAAAGTACACCGGTGTTTATGTTTCTATAGCAAAGGGAAAAAAAGAATAATCTTTAGTTTTAATTAGTTATCGCTTTTCAATTAATTTTTTGGATTGATTTCGATTTGAAATTCGAAGTGTCAAACTGCAAATTGAAACAAACCATTTGATTTTGAAGAAAAAAATCTTAAGTCTTAATTAGTTATCCATTTTCAGTTATTCTTTTTATTGGTTAATTTTTTAACACCCCTACTATATATGTTTGTGAAAATGTGGGGTTATAAGTGTAAGAAAAGTGGTAGTAAGGTATTATTTTGTAACACACGACAAGGTTTCAAAATATATGTTGCCTCCTTCCATAATAAGAACATGGCCTTCATACTAAAGGTGTTCGAGATTTAAATTTTTTGTGTTTTAGAAGGGAAAAATTATATTCACATTTTTTTACTAGTAAGAGAAGTTAATCATAATATTTATTCATTTTTTTACTAGTAAGAGAAGTTAATCATAATATTTATTCAATTTAATATTATTTACATGCATAAATTATATTATGTGGTTGTTAAAATGATGTATATGTTAAGATATGATTATATACATGTATGTATTGATGGGTGTTATTAGGTAATATATAAATTATTAGTGTTATTGGATGAATTAAATATAATATATGTATTATGTTTTACATACTAAAAATTGAAATGAAGTATTTATAAACTCATATGATGGATTATAAATAATATTTAAATGTCAACATAAATACTAAAGTGTGTGTTAAATAAAAAATAAAATTTATTTTAAAATTCTTTTCTTTTCTCTTTAAAAATATTTTTTCTACCATCAGTTTTGATCATATAAGGTAATGATACTACTTTCAACTTAAAATCTTAAGATATTAGATATATAAGGTAATGACACTACTTTCAACTTAAAATCTTAAGATATTGGATTTGTAGATATTTTTTTTATTTATTGTTCAACTTACTCGTTTATATCTCATATAAGATCTAAACTCACTTCAATTATAAAACATTTTGTTTTTTGTTTAATAGCTTATAATCCATACATAATAGAAAATTCGAAATTCGTTTTTAGGATTGACAGAAGTTCTTGAAAAATAAAAATAAAAATATTCCTAAAATAATATATTACTTTAATACTTATATATTACCTGATCTATTAATATAACAAGCGTATACACAATTTAAACATCTGAAAAATAATTTCAAAGTTGTTGTGAACAACCTAATCATCAAACAAAATAGCTTCAGAATTCCTAGGGTGTCTCATATATTGTTGGTGTTATTGTCATAGAATTCTTGCTTATAAAAAAACACGTGGTGTTGAGATAAATAATATATTTTGAGATATGTAGTTGGTACCATGATGTTAGACAAAGGGAGAATTGAAATTCTTTCTTTTTACCGTCTGTTTAAGTAAGTTTGAATACTACCTAAATAATCAATTAGTCTATTGGCTCCATGGAAGAATATAACTTCTGTCCAAAAATTTGATGAATCAGTAATTTTTTAATTACATCTGATGTTTCAACTTGAAAACATTTAAAGAGATCAAATTTGCTATTATTTAAGCTATCGACATGTTTGATGAATAATCGACTATTTTTATAAAATAAGAAAAGCATTCTTCAAAAATTGTTTTATCAAACTCTAGATGTTATCTTTAGCATTATTGACTGCATCTTCATGCTTTATTCTCGACCAAAGTGTGTAGATTATTACTTGCATGTTTTAGAAAAAATTCTTTGATATGATTTATTGTTTCCCATGTGCTCCTGCACAAGGTATCACCATATATATTGTGCATGTGTCAGAAAATATTCCTAAATATTACTGGTGTCAACATCCCTGTCATATTCTATGCTACATGAGTTCTTTTGAAAGCTATAAATTTTTAAGGAATTAAGTGAAAACATAGATAATTTGCATGAGTATTTTGCCTTTGAAATTCAATATTTATTTGATAATCTTAAACACTTAATCATAGAAACTCAGATACCATATACAAAATTATTAACTTCTTCTAAATATTTAAAATGTTGGTTTTGAAGCATAAAAAATGATTTTATATAGTTAGTACATTGCAAATAAAAACACACTTTCAAATCCAATTAATCTATCCATATCTTAATTTTATTCCAAAATTCGATCTATATAATATATCCAGCCATGCAGGTACCAAAACAAAATCCTTGTTGTTCAATCTTAAAGATGCCAACATGTAGAATATGTTTGATATATAGATGGGACTAAATAGATGAAACACATATAATAACTTTTTCTTTTAATTATTATGACACTTGTCGCATGTGTATAATTTCCAACTGCAATTCAATATATAAATTACAACATTAATTTGAGTTTCTAAATTCAAGGAATTTTGCTGATTTTGTAGTTAATGCTCCTAAAGTTATAATTTCATTGCTTTATTCTAGGAAAATAGAAACATAATAGCATCTATGATTGCTTTATATAATGTGCAGTATCATTATGTTTATATTATTCAACATAGAATAGTATCTTGAACATTTCCCCCTTAAAAATCTCAATTAAAATGAGACCACAATAATAAAGATATTCAAATGTAAAATGATAATAACTCCATCAAATTCTACTTTTTCTTTGGATATATAAGAGTTCTAAAAAGAACCAATTATTATTTTTAGTTATGATCCGTTTGAATTTTTAATCTGATTAAAAAATACTACATATTTTTCAATAGTCAAGAATAATAATTTCATTAATGTTACAATTTACGATACTATATTGAAACCACAAGCTTAAAACATAAAATCTGATAAATTTTAAAGTAACTGATTTTAGTTAATATATCAAATAATTCGGCGGTAGAATTTAACTCCCTTCACACTCTGATATAATATAAATATATTTATTATTCAGTATTTAACAATATAAAACACGTTATAGTAATTGATTATAAAATAAAATGCTAATTTAGATTCATATTTCGACCAATATTAAGAAGGTTGAGAAATTTATTAATTAACGTCAGAATGAAATTAAATAATATAAATATAAATATAAATACTGTAATTAGAAATACATTTTAATGTTAATTATGAAAATACTTCAGTAGATTTTAACTCCCTTAGAATTTAAATATGTTTATTATATAAGTAATAAACTTTTATTAATCAAGATTAGAACGAATTATATATTATGTATACAAATTTAAATATTAAATTGATCAGTTTATTTATTCTGAATTTATGCTGCATTATTATGAAATGAACAAGTCAAATATTGGGAACATATTTATTTATGCAATAATAATTAATAAATTTAGTGTAAATATGATATGTTGCTTAATAGTAATCCTAATAAATATTCTGACATCAACATTTCAATGTAAATATTAATTGATAAATTTAATGTAAATACGATACATCTAATGCATAAATTTTATATTTTGTTTGCTTTAATTTAATTTAAGGTAAGTTTATATGGTTTTACCTTAATAATGAATTTAACTCCCATTAAACAAATATAAGTAAAATACTTATTACATTGTTTCAATTTTAGACTTATATTTATATCATCTGTTTTTTTTAATATTGTATTATGAAATTTAAATTTCAATTGAATTCAAGTTTATCGCTATTATTATAATTTATTGTATTTTAACATTTGTTTTTATTGTTCCTTAAAGCATGTGCATATTAAGGACTAGAAAAAAAAAGTTATGTTAGTAGATTTTTATAAATATAAATTTACATTTAAGTTTAAAATGATTAACATATTGTTAAAACTCAAACAACTTTCATTTCAATGTATTAGAAATACAATTTCATACATAAAATATATTTATTTTAATTAATTTTCAGCATATGTTTATATATGAAAAATATTTTATATTATGAAACTCACTATTGAATAACATGACTGAAACAATTAAAAAGTTTCTAATTAAAATACAAGTGTAATGCATTATAATAAATAAAATTATGCTTAACATTGTATTAAGCTAGTTATTAACATAAATCATAAACTAACATCTAATCAATTACATAAGACTTAGATTACCAGACAAATCTAATAAGAAAAGTCATGGCAAGTTCACACATATAAAATTAAGTACTTATAGTGGGTCCCACTGTGTATGAACTTTTTTATTAACTTCTCACGGCATAATATCTTAGTCTATATGACTTAGATCATCAGTGAAGCTTGAGAATCTTTATTAAAGTATAGATGTCAAAACTTAATACACATAACAAGCACATCTCATACATTATTCCAACTGTATGGCCTCAATTTCTATCATTCATAATGGAATACCTCATTCAATTCATAACATCAAAACATGTAAGGATATATCTCATATCAAGACATTAGCTATTTACTAAGTATGCAAATATCTAGTGTTTCCACAAGTTCAATTAACATAAAATCAACTATTTCATATTATACAAAATTTTCATTATCAGTGCTAAAGAACATTTCAAATTAAAATCACATCTCATTTCACAATTATTTAATATAATTTTAAGATTATATTTTCTTACCTGAAATTTTTTCTTCAAACATTTTCAAGACACGCTACAGTGATTCTAACAATTTAGGAACCTAGGACAAGTTATCAAAATAGATAATAACTTTTGGTATCTATCAAATGAAAAACGCTTCTTATTCCTCCTTATTCCTCTTGATGAAAGAAAACTACTTTATATATGAAGTACATGAAGTAAATATCATAAGAAAATAGTTACTTTAATAGAATTGCTAACAATTCTTATATAATAATTATTTATCATCATTTGTTAATACACTCACATAATCATTAATAATTTTTACATAATAATTATTTATCATTTATTAATATCTCTCAAGATAAATGATAACTTTTTCTTTGATTAATTTATATTATGTGATTATTCTATATCTAGACTCTCCATAGTAAGTGTTTCGTACAAAGTGTTGAGTTATGGAAAATCTCACTATCTTCATATTGTTAAAAGTGTTTTCGTAAGTATTACTCTAAAAATTAAGTTTAGTTCATGAACGTTTTTCTCCCTCTCAATTTATTTAAACATCCGAAACGAACCATATTGCACATGTACATGTATTCATGCACGGTTCAGAAAAAAAAAATAATGCATCAATCAATATTGTATGTGCGAGATATTTTACAAATTTTTATTATCACTGCTAAAAAATATTTTAAATTAAAATCACATCTCATTTCACAATGAATTAACATAATTTTAAGATTAGTTTTTCTTACCTAATTTTTTTTTCAAACATTTCCAAGACACCTTCAGTACCCCTAAATACCTGTAAGTTATCAAAACAGATAATAACTTTTGGTATATAAGAGAAAGAAAGTTTGCAAACAGAGTAATAGGAGGCAAAACTGCAAATGAAAACTCTTATTATTCCTCTTGAAGAATGAAAGCTATTATATATATGAAATACATTGAATTGCTTATGAAGTACATTGAATAGCAAGATCATAACAGAATAATTATTCTACCAGAATCACTATATAATTATTTACTATTCCTTAATATATTCTAATAGAATGATTAATAATTTTCACATAATAAATATTTTTTCATTTATTAATGCTTCTCAAGATGAAAGATAAATTTGTGTTTGATTAATTTATTGTTCTATGACTATTTTATCTAAACTCTCCCTATAAAATCTTGAGTTATGAAAAATTTCACTATCTTTCTATTGTTAGAATTATATTTGTAAATACTACGCTAAAAATTAAGTTTAGTTGATGAACGTTTTTCTCCTTTTCAATTTGTTTAAACATCCGAAACAAACCATATTCACATATACACGTATTCATGCAGTCTTCAAAAATAAATAAATAATGCATCAATCAATATTACATATACAAGATATTTTACAAATTTGATTGGAAGAATTTTTTATATTTGAAAAACATATGTTATTTTTTTTCAAAATATAGGTAAAGCAAAAGCAGTGTGTACGTAGTCGTATAATTGTGAAAGTGGAAAAGAAAGGAAACAAGCTAACATGCATGTGTCAGAATGATAGTGTGCATGAATTATCTGAAAGAAAGAAAAAGAGAATCACTTAAGATTATTTTGATGAATTAAAGAAAAAGGTTGGTGATCATGTCAAGCTCCTCTCTCCAACCAGTTTTCTTTTGAAGCTTCTTTTAGGGTTGGTAAATCAAAGAAGACAAGTCACAAGCCAACCAATGAAGCACCATGCATGTGAAAACCAAATTAAGCCTATCCCATAGGCATATTCATAGGTCACTTTGCATCAACATCTCATATCAATCTTCACCACACCAAGCACTCTTCTTTAGACACGTGCCACTGCCTTCAACATTGCATGGTGCATTTGTCTAACCAAAGAAGTTGCATTCTTAATTATAGTTCATGTCAAGTGCATGCTACTCTCATATTTGTCCACGTAAATTCCCTTCTAGAGAGCTTCCAAATTGCCCCTTTTGGCAAAAAGGTGAAGGGGTTCCCTTGCTCAATGGAAATTCCAAATTGTGATTTGGATTCTGGGAATTGTGTTCATGTTTTTCTCTTAGTGTATGTTTTGCCTTTGATTCCAATGATTTATGCAAGATTCCATGTTTTGAAAGGACCAAAGGTATTAGACATGTTGTACTTGTCCTTGTGCTCAACCAACCAATCCTCAAACAGTAGCATATGTGCAAAGCCATGCTTCATTTCTTGACCATAAAGCACCATCACTCACTGTTATCTAATACTTGTATATTTTTTAATCACAAAATTATTATACTAATTCTAACTCATGATTTTTTTTCCATTTAGTTTTCTTATTTTAGAAGTTTTTTAATTTATTTAATTTTTTTATTTTGATTCAATTCAATACTAGATCTGATATCTTCATTTAAAATAATATAAAAACTATCCAATTCATTAAAATATAAAAAAAATTATATATGTATAAAATTAAGAGTACATATATCCATTATTGATGCTTCTTTCTACTGCAGTAATATTTGTTTGAGCTTAGATGACATGAATAAATTAATAGTTTGATAAAAAAAAAATAGTCCTATCATCCTTTTTGTTTTTCTTTACACATTTATTCCAATTTTTTTGGCACATTATTTCTATTTTAAAATTTATTTTCCATCATTTGGCTCTACCTTAATATTTATTTCGATGTTTCTTTTGTGAATATATTTTAGTATAAAAAAGTTTTGTTGGATCACGTTAATTAATCAGTTTAGATATATTCAAGAAATTTCTCCAATGTTCTTATTACTTCACACTGTTGAGCAACTTTTACCACATTTGAGTCAAACAACATCTCGTTTATTCCTTCTAGGGTTGCAGCACCCATGAAACAATTTCAGAAGGACAACATTTGAAAATGGAATCTTAATCATTCTTTTGCACTGCGGCAGATTTTTATTGGTGAAGTCTACATCTGAATTTCAAGAAATTGGTTCCTCAAATTTAAAAAATAATTTTTTTTATTAGTTCACCCGTTAATTTTTTTTTTCAAATTTAAAGAATTAAATTAATTTTCATTAAAAATCAACCAATATTTAAGGCCTTTGAAGTTTATCTAATCAAGATAGGGATACATATAAATTTCTTGTGCTTTCTCTTTAAAAGTATCTTTTGGCTTATCTTAAAAAAAATCAAGATAGGGATTTATTTGGATTAGATAAATTCGGTCTTATGTTCCATTCTTTTTCTTCTAATTAAAATCTTTTCAATGATAGAAAAAAGTTAGTTGATGAGCCTCTCACAAGCCAAGTTGATGTTATGGCAAGTTATTCCACATTTGATACAGTCTAATCAATATGTAGATTAATTGATACACTTTCTACCAAAAAAAACAACTAAGGTTTTGGCATAGCATCTCTTTATGTGATATTTTATGGTGTGCATCAGATACAGCTTTTAAATCAAGCAGTGATTTTCACCCAAGATATCAAGCAAGCAGAATAAGTTCAACAAATTAGATTTTCTTGATTTCTCCTACATTTTAATTCTAATTGTGCTTTTAAAGAATTTTGATCTGAAGAAGATAAATGATGTGCTTTAGCATAAAAGGATTGGGAATCTTTTACATAAAACATTTGTTATGTAATATTAGTGTAGAAGATTTAGCAGTGCCATTAATTACAAATGATGATACACATGATTCGTAAGATAATTCTTGTAAGAATTTATCGTCAATGTTAATTTGTGAATAGATTTTTTTGAGACGATTATTGTAAAAAAAAAAATCATAAATGTTCACTTTTTTCCATTAGATGATGTAGTTTATATGTTAGTGAGTATAATTTTTTTTCTTAAAAAATTATCTTTGTTGTTATTTCACTAATAATGGAGTTTGATGAAAATGTTGAATAAATATTTACTCGGAAGTAATATTTAAATCTTTATTTTTCTGCTAAAGAAATTAATAATAAAATATGTTATGAATTATATTTTTTTTATATGACTGAAGTAGATTTAAAGCTTATGTGTATATATTTTTTATATGCAAAAAGTTGAAATATTCTAAATATTTTCATTTATTTTATTCTTTATTGTTAATAAAAAAAATCTTTCTAAACCATGTCACAAAAGGTAAGTACACTGTTAAAAAATTACATACTAACAGTTGGGTTACGAGTTAATTTCAATTAGTAGAGTAGCAAAAACTAAATCGTTAGATTATATATTAAGAATATGGTAAACAGTTAATTCAAAATGCATCACATTTATTTAATTATTTATTTGATCTAATATCTTGTTTATACTATTTTTCTTAACTAGTTTATTAATGAATTATACCATACGAAATCAATAATTTTGACTTTTTTTTGAACATGTATAATTATGACTTTTACGTGTATCAATCCTTGACTTTTTTTTTTCTTTAGCTGTATCAATCATTGGCTTTCACTTTTTGTTTGTTTTCTCAACGTAGTTTTTGTTAGATTTAAATAAAAGAAGTCCATCTTAATCATTAATTTCCATAATTTAAAGTACTTTATAATAGTAATCTAAATTTCGCGAGTGGACACATACACTTTTACTTTTAAAACACATTATAAAAGCTTATTAACTCTTAAACAGGTTTACTTCAGATAACATTTTTTCATTCCATTTGGAAATCTCTTAATTTTTTGGTACATTATTTTGAAGATGTTTATTATGAAACATTTAACACTCTTCATGTATATTACTATATTTTAGTATATAAATAACATTACTACTAAAAAACTTGATTTTATAGTTATATCCAAATATTTATTAAATATTTCCTTACAAAAATATATTCATTTATCAATACAAGAAAGTGTCCGAACAATACAAATATGAATTTTTATTCCAAAATTTGTCTCTTATTTAAGTAATAAATAAGCAACACGTAGTTGGCTAATGAAAAGAATATTCTTTGCAAGGTACTAATTTTGATAGATGGGGTCCTTAATTTAAAAGGTTGGTTTGAACACTTTATTCTCTTTCTTTCTTCTTTTTCCCGTGTAGTTGGACACACTTATACTAAGTTTACATGCACATTTATCAGCATTTTTGTTGTATATACACATAATTTATTAATTATTAATTAAGATATAACATCTAAATATGGTGAGAACTAGAAAAGTTTCATCTTTCATGCAAAAAATATTATTGACAAACAAATTAATAAAAAAGAATATCATCATTTTCTAATAGCTTTGATTAACTTTTAAAGTAAAGCCATGCACAAAAATAAAATAATTTTAATATATATGTATATATTGAGAAAAAACATTTAGATAGATAAATAATAATTTTTTGTGATACTTTTTGTCTGTAACTATAAAATCATTGTCATGTGCAGTAGAAGCTAAGGTCTATGCAATGTATATCAGGAAAGCTATAAATGTTCCCAAGAAGAAAAGTTCTATACTTTGAAGTTTATGTGTATCCACTATTGTCAATGTTTTATGGTAAAAAGAAATCATATACGAAAAATACTTTTTTAAATTTTCATGGGAATAAAATCCAACGAATATCGTGTATTGCTTTATCTCTACATAAAGAAAACTATATATTTTGAAATTTCCTTTTTCTGCCATACGAATGAATTTTAGTTTTAGTCACACGATTGTTTTTAAGGATTTTTGGCATTACGAAAGTGAAAGGCATCCCAAAATTTTATTTCTTTAATAATGTAGCTGATATATATTAATTTTCCCTTTCTTTTTTCTAATTAAGTAATATTTTAACCAAAACAAAGAGTGTACACCTGGAGTTCTTCGACTGAACTACAAAATTTGTTAATCTTTTTAAAGCATCGAGAATCAAGAGAACTGAATTTTTGAACATAAATTTAAAAGACATTATTATCTCTTACGAAGAAATAAAAAATATAATAAAATACAAATAAACGTATAGTAGCATGTCATATTCAATGTGGGAAATTAATTAATTAAATAGTTGAGAAATATCACAGTAGGCTAAATTACATTTTTAATTCTATTTGGTTATTCATATTTTTAAAAACTTCAAGTAATTCTTTACGTTCTTAATTTAAGTTAATCCTTTTATTAATTAAATAGGTGTTTTCCAATCAAGACTTCTTAAATTTTATAAAAAAATTGATTCATACATAGAAATAATTGAATCAATCAAGTTAAACTCGTGTTTTAGAAAATTTCTTTGACTTATGAATTTGACCCAAATTGCTGTCGTTCATTCTTGGTCGAAATGGATTTCTTTTAGTATGTTTGCTTGCACGAGAAAGATGGCTTGAATTGGTAAATAAATTGTATGAAATGTGGACATTGATCGGAATGATTGGACAGAAAAAAACAAGCACAAAAGAAGTTTACTATTATTTATATAAGAAAAAAAAAATCTATTTGAGTTTAGATATTATTGATCGGAATAAAGTTAATTTGTTTTTAATCTTTTGTTTAGATATTATTGATTTTAAATAATATTTTATTAATTTAAGTTTTGAAAAAAAAATTTATATAATTGAGAATGTTAATTGGTTTATTATTTTTTTTTAAAATATACAACTTGATGACTTTAATTTTTTAATATTAAATAAAAAAATATCTTCATATATTTTAAATTGTTCAAATTTATTTTGGAATATAGTAATTGCTTTATCTACCATATATAAAAAATAATCAATTTTAAATGACTTTTAGATAATCTTATAATCTAATTCTTAATATTTTCATCAAATTGGATTTTACTATAAAATTTAATTTTTTTATGAAACTTAGGTTCTACGTCTATTTCACAAGCAATTTGTTTAATAGAAATCAATAGATATTGGAATACATATATGATTTGATTTTAAATTTTTAGTAACAAGTTAAATCCAAATAATATGTCATATCAAATAATCATGCTTAAAAATAATTCAAGAATTTTCACGGCCATAGAATGTTAAACAGTCAACTTCAAAATATTATTAGTTTATTATTTATTAGAAAAAAGTTTTAAAACTATTATTCATTAATTAATATTTATAGTACCGATATAAACTTATAAAAATCAGTTAAGATATTTTAAAAATTTAATTAAAAATATTTTATCTAATTTTAAAATTGAATATTTTTTAATTTTATAATAATATATTAATATTACATTTTTTAGACTTAAAGTCACTACTTTACTTTCTTAAACATTAAGTTAATCCTAAATTTCAACATCATTTTTTACAAAGAATGGTCACCAAAAGTGACTCTTAACATAGATTCAAATTGATGATGAAGGCTTAGATTTTCAACCACCTCTTATTTAAAATCACTTTTGAAATAAATGTTGAAATATTCACAAAATCAACATTAGAGGGGATCTCTATAATAGTATTAGTGATGGACATTTGAATCGATTGGTTTGAATTGTATACTTGTGGATAGATAATGCATAGCTTCAACCTAATATTGGAGGTATTAATATTTTGAAGTCCCCCATTGGTTCTTTCAGATCTTACAACTATAATATCAAAATTGATGGTTTACTGTGATCGAACAAACTGTATAGGAAACCAAAATACTATCTTCAACCTAAAATTTTAAGACAATGGATTAGTAAGTTTTTATTTCTTATATACTGATCATTTTTACTTATTTGATGTAGGACTCAAACTTACATATTGAATTGAATCCTAACAATAGAAGTGAGAAAGACCTATAAATCTACTTTAAGGTTTTGAATAAAAATAATGTCATCACCTTGTGTATTTGACTCATGATCTATTGATATATATCTCGTTGATGTTTGTCTTCCTTAGATTTCTCAACAATAAAGTGAAATATGCATTTCACTATATGAATATTGTTTTAAGTTCTCGAATCGTGATAATTATACTATTACTATCTTTTCCATGTCATCTTCTCTTAAGTGAGTTGAAGAAACCATAACATAATTTTATATACAATATTTTAAAGAAAGTTAAGTTTGTATATTTATTTGTAACTAGATTTTAAATTATATATATTGGTGAGCTTGTGCATTCATTGTGGCACATAGGGTTATAACTGTGATAATTATTTAGAGCAGATAACTAGATAAGTTAAATTTATCTTTTTCAACAGTTTCTTAAAATAAAAATAAAATTCAAATATGTCTCATTTTAAAGTAGCTAAATTAAAATGATTTTAAAAATTCAACTGGGTAAACTCTCGACTCTCCAAAACATCCCAACAAGTTAAACTATGAACAAAACCTATTTTTATACGATGTATGAACAAAACATATTTTTATACCATGCAAATTCATACACTTCACATCCCTATATGTGTATCCATGAAAAAGAATGAGTTAGCAATTGTTTTGATGACATGGTAACATTAAGATAGTGAGAGACATAGGATAAGATGTAATTGTAGAAAACCCAAAATTTATGCTCATAGTTAACCATGTCATTCGGGTCATACAATCCATATATAATATATGTTCCAAAAATTGAGTTCCACTACACCCCACCAAAGTAGTGAATTGATGGCCAAACGTTACTCTCGCGTTGACGCCCGCGAGTGCCAGGCTTGACGGCTCTACGTACAACCTCATTCCTCTATATATGCACATAACCAACTTTCTCTGTCTTTGACACCCTCATACACCCCATCATCTTAGCTAACACAACACAACTTTTCTCTCTACTACTTTCTTTTTCTTTTTTGTCTCTTCCTCTTCTTTTCTTCTCTTTAATTATTTTCCATTTTTTATCCTATATACAACAAAAAATATCCCTTAAGCCTTCATTTTGTAAACATACATGCATTGCTTTTAGTCACCAACAAGACTCGTTTCAACACCTCTTTGTGACCACACCAAATTTCACTTCTTTCTAAGTGTGTGTACATAGATTTTTTTTTTGTTGTTTATATTTGAGGTTCACCTTCATTGCCTACTTTTTCTGTGCAAGAGAGGATTCGTCATCACCATGTTGCAGGATGTTATCCAACCCCCAACACCAGATGAGCAACTCCCCATTGTAATCACCTCAACCTTGTTACATAATCTCATATAAGTATATATTTAGTTTTCATGCATGTATTGGAACTAAGCTAGATATGTATGTCTTTGTGTCGTGCAATATTTCTTCTGGTTTTTTGTGATTGTGTGGAAAATGGCTTGTTTTTTTTTTTTTTTTTTCTGTCAAAAGGATGATTTTACACTCCAAGATTGTTTACACCTTGGGAGGGAAGAGACACACCCCAGAAAAATAAAATAAAACAAGGTGCAAGATTGATGCAAAGATTAATGTTTGAAACCTATATTAGTTTCTTGGTAAACGTGAAAAACCACATCTGATATGTGATGTTAAAAAATCTGTGGTTTTTCATCTGGGGTGCTCATTCTTATATGTTGTGGCCATGTGAAACTAAGTTCTCTAGGAGTTAATTAATTGTTTTCATGCATGAATGATGAATGAACGATGGAAGATTATGGTTTGTTAATGTCTGTTGGCATGTTAATTAATTTGATCCTAATTAGGCTCTGAGAAATATGAAGAATGTTTGCCTTATTTGGTGATATTCGTGGGGCTGAGTGGAAGCTGCATAGTGGTATTAGCTATGATAGGAAAACCAAGTAGCCATGCTCAAAATTTGTAGGATGGAACTTTGGCATTCCTCTATTTATATGGTTGGAGAGCATAATGTAATTTTATTGACTGAAGAATAGAAAGGAATTTAAGAGTCGTTGAGAGTGAGTGTATGGTGTTTTTGAGATTATTATCATCCAATGACCCTACCACCAAAATGTTAAATGTCACTTTCCAAAGGGCGAAGTTGTAAAAAAGATGTTACATTTCCGTGATAGTCACTTAGACATATAGCTTTCGGTTCGTGTGGAATATATATATCTCTTTTGGGGCTTGTTGTGTAAGCTTTGCTAATTTTGATATTCTTTATGGAGTTAGATAGGGAGAAGGGTCTTAGTGACAAAAATTCACATGGATAGCATATATAGCATTATGGGGTTCCCTTCAAGTGGCTTTCAATTCCCATTGAAGAACAAAATTCCACTAAATGAACAAAAATAACATAGCAGGAGGTTCCTTCTTTGTTTTCACATAACTTGTATTTCATACTAACATTGGCTACCTTGGCTCCTACCTGTCACATGAAGGCATAGATGCACATCACTTTCACCAATAAATAACCCAACAATGCAAACCCTTTTGCAAAATTTCTCTTCAGTCTATTACCAAATATGGACAAAACTGACTAGACTATGCAACCAACCACAGTCATAGGTAGAATTCCCTGTTGGGGCCTTTGCACATTGATTTATTTCGTTTTCTTGTTGATAAAGAAGGAGGGGGTGCTCTGGCAGATACTATTATATCATTTGGCATGTCTTTCACTTTTGAATGCCCACTACTTCTACAAGCCAAATTTTCAATTTTTCAGAGAATATTAGCCTTTGAATTTCTTCTGTTCTAAGTGATCAGATCAGACTCATGTCTATCAACAAAAAGAGGAATTGGATTCAGATTTCAAACCCATCATAATGAAAAAATAAAATACTATAGAGAATCACGTTTCTAGTTTGTTTTATAAAGAAGAGGCTTTGTCAGGACTATTTTCAGACTGTGTTTAGTAGTTTTTTTTGGTAAACATGTTGTTCACAATGCTTATATGTCATCACCCTCTGCAGGATGAGATTTCAAGCCCAATCAGTGCTCGAATTTTCGAACTTTGTGACCCTGATTTTTTCCCAGACACACTGCAAAATTCTGAGGTTACCTCCAGCTCAAATTGTTGCCATGAAGAGAAGTCCTCATATGCCACAACAACCATATCTCCACCTTTAGATGTAGTAGACAACAACAAGATCAATATCAATAGCAATAGCAACATAGTCACCACCTCATCTAGTACTACCACAGCCAGCACCACTACCAACAACAACAACAACATCAACAACAACAACAACACAACAAACAGCAATAGCCTGTCCATCTTCTTTGACTCTCAAGATGAAATTGACAATGACATATCAGCCTCCATAGACTTCTCATCATCTCCATCTTTTGCTGTTCCACCCCTTCTCCCAATCACAACTCAGCAGGATCAGTTTGATTTCTCTTCAGCTCAGCCACAGCTGCAGCTATCAGCAGCAGGCTCAGTTTTGAAGGCCCTCTCTCAGTACCCTACTGATCCTGTGGTTGCACCCCTTATTGGGGCTCCATTAGCATCAGTTTTTGATGATGATTGCATCTCTTCCATCCCTTCTTATGTGCCTCTCAACCCTCCATCTCCCTCTTGCTCTTATCTCAGTCCTGGCATAGCAGCCTACATGCCTCCTCCTGGTTCCCTTACCACTGCCTTATCTGCCGACAGTTCTGGATTGTTTGGTGGGAACATTCTACTGGGCTCTGAACTGCAGACACAAGAACTGGACTACCAGGGAGAAAACGGTGGAATATATTGTACAGATTCAATTCAGAGGGTGTTCAACCCCCCAGACCTTCAGGTATTTCCAACTTGTAAGCTAATTAGACTTTAATAGGCATGTAAGGCTAGTATAAATTTTTTACATTATCAATAGTTCTTATTAATTCTTCCTGTCAAAGGTCAATAAACTAAATGAAAAATTTCAGTTCCAATGTTCAATGTGTTCAGAGAATAGGAAAAGGAAGTACAATGGTCAAACAAATTTGTTAATGCTGCAAAGGTTACTATACCTTGCAGCAGTGAATTTTTTTTCCAAACTAGAAAAGGCCTTGTCAGAGATGGACTTTTAGGGAAAGCTCATGGTCCACAAATCTCTGAACTGTAAACTCATAGGTGCTCCATGACCATCAAATAGTGTGTAACATATGAGTCCCCTTATAAAGTCACATGGATTAAAAAAACACTATAAATTAGGCCTAGCAAGAAGGAATAACCTAACACTTTCAGCCAAAAGAAAAATAGCATCATCATTGCATAGAAAGAGCCACTTCAAGGGTGACTGTGTTATATCTCTTGCTACAGTCTCCTTAAAGTTAATGTGCAGCTTCTAATAGTGAGTGGGCCAACATCTTTTTTGTGTTAAACAAGAAAAAAAAATTGATCTTTGATTATAATTCCTCTCAGGCACTTGGTACTGAGAGTCAGAAACTGGTATCTGGAGCTGGGGGCTCTGCCACTTTGGCACCAGAAATTTCACACTTGGAGGAATCTACCTTGAAGGTTGGAAAACTTTCTGTTGAGCAGAGGAAGGAAAAGATTCACAGATACATGAAGAAGAGAAATGAAAGAAACTTCAGCAAGAAAATCAAGGTACTATATCTCAATACCAACATTAACAAACAACTTTGAAATCTTATATCATCTCACATGAATTCCAATTATTGCATCAAGTCAAAAACCAAGTCTTGTGCAGATTTTCAAAATTCAACTAAGGATGCAAATTTATTGTTTTCAAAAATGCAGTATGCTTGCCGCAAAACTTTGGCAGATAGCAGGCCCCGGGTCAGAGGAAGGTTTGCAAAGAATGATGACTTTGGAGAGGGCCATAGACAAGGAAGTAGCAACCATGAAGAAGATGATGAAGAGGTAAGATTCCCATTGCACATTTAATTGGATTCTGTTGTACAACTAGCCTAAGGGTATGTCCATAAGGAAAAAGAATCAATTTTTTCATAAACTTAAATTAACTATGCATTAGTTAAAAAGTATGTATTTACAAAAGTTAATAAAAAAAATAACTTTTACCAATTAACTTATTCATAACTTAATTTTAGTTTATGCAGAACTTTGTTTTCAATTTTCTTTCCTGCAAGTGTTCATAGAGGACTTTTTCCAAACAGTATGAAGACTACAAGAAATTCCTATCACTTTTGGCTTTTCAATTATTGATGGCATAATTCCTTGATGCCTTACTCCTTCCATTCTGTACTTGCAGATAATTGTGAAAGAAGATGATGATATGGTTGATTCCTCAGATATCTTTGCACATATCAGTGGGGTGAACTCTTTCAAATGCAACTATTCCATCCAATCCTTGATTTGAATCAAGTAATATATAGTTTGAATAGTGAAAGCTTATCTATATTTAGCTTGTGTAGATTAATTTTGGCAGGACTCTTTTCCATCATTTGATGGTTTGAGGAAACTGAATAATTGGGGTCCAAATAAATATACCAATAAATGAAGTGAGGTAGGAACATACAGAGATTAGAAACTGTACACAGTTTTGCAGATATTGTGTTTTTCATTATGTTGTAACACAACATTATAAAGTTGTATTAATTAAACAAGAAAATCCCAGTTTCCCCTTCCCAACACTCATCTAATGTAATCTAGCTTCTTTTATGATATTTTAACTTAGGAACCTGATCTTAGCTATTTTTTTGCGCACTCTATTTTTTTTTTTTTTAATGAGGGGTTAAATTGATATATAATCATTGAAGCAAATATTTAAAAATGTTACAGACTAAATTGAAAGATAAAGTTCATTTTAAATTTGGAAAATATGTGAAAATTATATATTTTTTAATAATCCATTTGATCAAAATCATTTATCGGGATAAAGTTACTGAAAAATAGTTTAAAATATTTTAAAAGTCTATATGAAGCTTAAAGGAAAAGCATACTTTAAATTGATTGATTTTTTTATTAATAAATGTTATTTATTATTTATTAATATGTTAGTTTTATCAGTGAAAAAAACTCAAATATATGAGTGATTTATCATTTATCTTTCTCTACTTTTAATTAAGTGGCTTAAATCTTATATGAGTACTCATGTTATTTATATAAAATCCTTTGTGAACAATAAATTTAGGACTAAACTAGATCCTATATAAAATTATTTGTAAACATTAAACGCTAACATGTCAAAAATAAAAATAAAAAATAAAAAACAAACTTTTCTTTTTGCCATTTGCCAACTTTCAAGAAGATATCCACAACGAATGGAAAGGAAACAATTGTACTTCTATTTCAGAAACTTTAAGAATATTAGTCAAAATTCTTATCCAAACTTTTAGAATACGTTAAAAAGTATAGTTATCTTGTTCTTTTTTTTTTTCAAATAGTTTAATTGTTGAACATAAATGATAAATGATTTTTGCTTACATCGTGAAGATAATAGAACGAATCTTATGATTTTTTTTTCGTTAGTTGATACAATATTTTACTAATCAAAACTAGCTTATGAAAAAAATAATAATTTAAGATGCATGTTGGAAAAAAAGAGGTGCGAGTAAACAAAAGGATTAGCATAAAGCTGGAATAAAGAAGGCACCTATTTTCTTGCTTTAAAAGTACATATATTTATTCCTCTTCGTATTAAATTAATTGTTTAAAGATAAATGAATCATGAGACTGAGATAAGTGACATTACTAACTATTAAATAATAAGTTTGAAATTGATTGTTTATTTACTTTTTATCTATATCCATTTTAAAATGGAGAAATTAAGATTCCATTGAGTTCAAAGGTTCAACTTGAATTCAACTTGTTCACTTTTTTTTTCATAAATAACTATTATATATATTACTTTTCTTAAATAATTTTTATATCGATGGATAATGTACAAACTATGATTAATGTCCAATGTTACTTGGCTAAAGTCGATGGTAATATATGGTCACAGTACGTTTTTAGGTGGGGCAATTTTTTGAAACTGCATGAAAATGGATAAATTTAGAAAAAAATTACAAAAATAATTTTTTATAATATTTTTTCAATATATTTGTTGGGTAATTCGAGGGAGCAGGGGATATCTCACAATAATGAGAATTGAGCCAAACTTACATAAGGAAATGACATCACCTTCAACCCAAAACCTTAAAACATTAAGTTTGTGAGTTTTGTTTCTTATATGTTGCTCAACTTTCTCATTCCTCCTCAATAGGACTTAGACTTACACTTGGATATCTAACAATATTAAGATCACACTTAATAATATTTTTAATATGATAAATTAAAATAATTAAATTGTTTATATGTTAAATTATTCTATTATAGATAATACTTAAAACTTAGCTTATAAATATTAATTATTTAAATTATAATGATATTATATTATTATATAATTAAATAATATAATAAAAAAATTAATTTTTATTTAATTTTAATTTAAAAATAACAAAATATCTGTCTGGTTCCGTCCGTGTATTTAACTGATAAAATGGAATATATGAGAAAGTGGAGTGAGAAATTAAAAATAATAATCCAAATTGACAGATTAAAGATACTATTAAGATAATTGGGGTCCACATGATTGGGTTCACATAGCAACTGTGGTGAGTTGAAATTATTTTGAAGGAGTCAATTTTGTCAAATCCAAAACTTTACTCAATGCTTGCATAACATTCCGTACCTTCTCATGGACCATATGTAATTTATGAATAATTTAATGGTTATTTAGTAAATTAATTTTATTAAAATTTATAATATAAAAAAATTTCCGTATTTACATAAGAAATAAATCTAATATTAAAGTTGTTAAGGTAAGTGTCTAACTTAGTTTTATAATTAGTTTTTTCTATTTATTTTTATTATTTGAAACATATTTTTTGACAATATTTTCAAATAAAACCTTTTACTGATATAAGCAATGTCAACTCATCTACTTCAGTAGTAAATTTTGTCAAATAGAGTTATTTAACTTTAAATAAAATTTATAAAACCCTTGTGTAATATTATTAGAAAAAAATTAAGATGGTTAGTTATTAACTGTTCAAAAGATATAGATATTGAGTTATTTACTATTTACCCAGTAAGGAGTGATCATAAAAAAAATTTCAAGACACTTTCTTCGTAACTTTATATCAATAAATATTTTTTTTATTTTAATCTAACAAATTTTGTTCCAAAATCAATTTTAAGTGGCAAAAAGTTTAACTCAAATATATGTAATAGTTTCTACTTGCTTTAAATATCTCTGATTATTTATTTACTTTTTTAAGTTTTGGTCACTGGAATTTAAGAATTGAGTTGAAAAAAGTGATTTTTTTAACTTATTTTAATATATACTAAATTTTATTTATTTTTGGATAACTTGTTATAAATTTTTAAATTTTTGAATTATAATTTTAAAATTGTCATGAAGTTAATTTTCATATCAGAAAACTAGTTTTAACTTTTCAATATTTTCTTAAGCTAGAAAAATTAAATATGAAAAAGATATAGTCTCGATTTGTAGTGTGCAAATTTGTAAAAATATTAGAATTTAATAGTTTGGTAATTAATTTTATTTTTTTGTGTTGTAAAGATTCTCAAATATTGATAGAATGGTAGTTTGATATTTTTATTTTATATGTATTGATAAAAATGATAAAATGTGAATGAAATTAATGTGATAGATTTAGGATTAAGATAACTTATGAGTTGCTATATGATTGTATATTAAGTATTTAAAACTTATATTTTAATAGAGATACTCTAACTTTACCACAAGTGATTTAAGTCAAATAGACTAAAATATCATATGATGATAAGTGATAAAAAGTTCATAGATATTACATCGTTATTTATATTCAATATTAAATATTTAAAAGTATGATAAATGAAAAGAATATCAGTTTCTGATAAAAACATACTTAATAGGTTTTTTGAAGGACGATAGGTCCATGTGACTTATATATTATATATATGCAATGTAATATAGTCTATGTGTGATTTATATGATATGATCCATATGTGATTTTTATATATAATTTTCAATATAGATATTTAAAATAAAAATAAAATTTATAAGTGATAATTATAAATAAGGTATAAGTATCTATCCTTAAACCAGCAGCTCTACCATTTTTTCTTGGTTGGTAACCCTTTGGCATGTTTTATATGTTATTACATCAATTGATCACGTAATTATATTACTTTATAGTTTAGTTATAAATTAATTTGTATTGATAATTTTTTATTAAATAATTTACTTGCACGGATCCAATTCTTAGACCTTTCACTGTCTGAGCTTTCATAATTCCACTTCATGTTCTTCATTTGTCCCCTTTGGCCTAATAATGATGAAATAGAGCTAAAGTTATTTGAAGTTATAGATAGAGAAGTTTCATTCACATGCAACACTTTCAACCTTTTACCTTTCTAGTAATCCCTATTCTATTCCTCTGTTTTGTCTAGGGAAAAAACAGAGTTAAAGTACTAACATTAAATGGTTGTCTATGTTAGTCTCAACTATGTATTTTATTGGAATGTACTTTTGCACCCTCCTCTACTTAATCATCATTATAAGTAAATTAGGTTTATTAATTTTGATAATCATTATTTAAAAAATTATATTATGATAACTTTTTATTAAACCATAATAAACATCGTTAAAATATAATTTTAGTCATTTTTTCAGTTCTTAATCCGCGATTTTGTTCTTTTAACTTTTTGTGATTCAGTCAGCATAATTTATGAAAATCTACAATTTTGATTCAATTAATAATTTTTTTATTTATTTATTTATTATATTTTAATATTTTAAATTAATATTTCTTATATATTGCAATTGAATATGTTAAAAGTTCAATTGGATTAAAAAAATTGAATGTACAATTGAGAAATTGATTAAAATTGTAGATTTTGTAGAATTGAGAAACTAAAATCATGAAAAAAGTGATTAAAATCGTGAGTGAAAAATAAAGAGGGGAATTTAGCCTATGAAAATCATTATCATACATGTAAGTATATGTAAATTTATAGTGAAAATGTTATTAGGTATATGTGGAATCATTTAAATGGCTCGGTTTAACTTCTCGAGATCGTTTATCTCATCTTCTTCATGTGCTGATAAATTAAATCTTAGTAACTATTGAAGGAAAATCTCTTATTTAGTAAATTTAACTCTCTTTTTCTTTAAGAAGTGTAATGGCAAAATGTTCATATCTAAATCAATATCTAATAATTTAAGAGTTTAATGAATATAGATTTCAATATAAAAATATTTTATATTATCAACAAGTTGAAAATTAGTTTTTGCATGACTACTATAGGGTTATAGTCAATTAAAACTAATAAACTTGTCATATTTTCAGGGCTATTTGAAATATATGTAATGATTTGTAACTGAATGATAGTGAAAAATAATTTAAACTTTAAATATTTTTTTCTCATTCATTTTTTTTAAATAATTTAAAGAGTTTCTCTGAGATAAAAAAGAACGTTGCTTTGCTTTCTCAATTATAAAATTTTGTATCTCTAAGTTTGAGTACGGATAATATTGATTTTTGTAATTTTAATTGTTTGATTCTTTATTACACATTTAAAAAATAGACAACTAAAACTATCAAGATCAAAATCTCTCACGCAATGTGTTAAATGGACCAAAATTATAACTAAATTTACAAAAATTGCATATAAAATATAAAACTATTTAGGCGAAATTGCAATTGTGCTCCTCTTTAGTTATTTTTATCCATGATTTTGTATCTATTCTTACTCAACTCATATTTAAAAAAAAAATATGAAAGTTCAATCGAATCCTTAATTACGTATACATTTGGTTTCATTTATGTTAGTTGGTCAAATACAACCCTAAAAATCTATATATTTTTCATTGGCATAATTAATCAATATTTCAAGACTTCACTCTCCAAGTTAATTTAATTTGAACCAGAGATAAATAAAATATTATTTTAAGCAAATAAGTAAAGTCAGACTAATTTAAAATTTCATAAAATATAATTCAATTGATCAAAATATATACAAAATTTTGATTGAATCAAATTCTACAATAGAAAAATTACAATTTAAAAACAAATAAAAAACCAAAATCACAAATAAAATAGAAGGAGACTAAATACTATTTATATTTATTGATCCTACAACTCTTAATTTTGTTGAGTAAGTATTTGGTAGGGTAAAAAATCTGGTATAACTAAAAAAGGTCACCCTAACAGAAACAATTAAGATAATTATACTACAATTTCATAATCTATTTCTGACTGAAATTTATAAACTCATCAATTAATGAAGCACCAGAAGGGAAGAAGAATAAGAATGTGTCATGCATATATATCAGTAGTGGAACTGCAGAATTATGCAGACTGTTACTGGGGTCAAAAGTTGGGTCAATAGGTTCCCCAAAGGTATATATGTTCCTCAGAATCTGAACAATGGCCAACTTAACCTAACCCTAATCTCTCTCCTTCACATGCCATGAAAACAACAAGTTCAATATCATGATGTCCATGCATTAAATTTAGGAGGAAAATCAATTATCAGATTAAAGGCTGAGAGTCTGCAAGTGGCACCTGCTTTGGCCTCTAGTGGAGTCATGTACCCATCATGCTCACCAGCTCATGCATTCATTCACTAAACTGCACTAAATTCTCACAAACTTCATTTTTTCTAATTAAATTTAAAATTTTACCTTGAAAATGTGTAATGCATGTTGATTCTTAAGATAGAACTTTAAATTTACTAACTCTGTTCATACTCACTATTTGTTATTTGTTATCACTATTAAAGTTAACATATTTTACAGTGTTCGTATAATGATTTGTTAGTTAACTAGAAAACGGAGTGAAATTGAAGTTTTCTCGGTATATATGTACGTGTAAAGCTTAAACAATATCGTTAATCAGAATCATTAAGTAAGAAGAAATGAAAGAAACATCCTTACTGAATAAGAAACCTGTTATATTTTTACTAATCAAACATTTTTTAGATATCATTCTTTTATATTTTATCTTGTATTTGATTTAAATTTTCAAGTATTGCAGAAAATATAAAATAGTTTTGAAGTGATTATATAAAGTGATACATGTAAGTAACCATGTAAAGTACCTCTGGTCTTCCCTGAATTTCTTTATCCGATGTGGGAATAGTTACAAAGAAATTGGTCCCACCAAAGAACCCTGATTTTGAGGAGTGTGTGTGTGCACTCTCACCCTCTATTCCCTCCTCAAATTAAGACTCAGGAGTGTACAATTTTTCAACCAACAAACGTGGCTTACCAAACCCATGTTCGTACCTCCATTATGTTATGCCACTACCTTAACTCGGTTGGTTACTTAGTTTAGTTAGTTTTTTTTTTTTTTCTCTCTCTCTTTGTCCCTTAATTCCACCTAGAATTATGTCCAATGTCCACTTCCAATATAGTTATACTTTTTTTTATATATAGATATTTTGAAAGATTACAAAACTATTACATAAAATCTATGAATTATATTATAATCATCACATCTGTTGTTTGTGTGTTGATCTTTTGTTTCCCTCTTTCCCACCATTTGTATCCTTGGTCTTCTTAACAATCTCTCTCCCCTCCATCCACTCTTTCTCAACTGGGTTCATTAGCACTCCTCATTCCATTTTGAGTGCTGGTTTGTGAAAATCAGTTATTTCTCTTCAGTTTGTTGCTGGTTCTGTGCTTTTGATTGAGGTTGGTTCTTCTTGTATGGTATATAAAGTTGGTATTTGATATATAGTTCTAATTTCTTTTCATCTTTATGTTGTTGAATGTCTTTGTTTGTTGATTGTGCACTTTCCTTTGTTTCATTTTTTTTCTGTTTATACTGTTGATTGGCCTTTCTTTTCTGGTTTTAACATGGTAAAATGACAGATTATTTGTCACCCTTACAAGTTTTCTTAAATAATTTATGCAGCATGAATGTGCAACTTACTCTGCAAATTCTTTGCCCTTGTCTTGACCATGTGCATGCATATGAACTGCGTATATTCCTTGTTTCTTTTCTTTTATATTTTGTTTTATATGTAAGAAAGTTGTGTTCCATGCTGCCATGATTTGAGGAAATATTTAATTGGAGTCCTATAGTCAACCATGGAAGCAAAAGCAGTTGTTTTTTGAATTTTTTTGTTTTGCACAGTTTTTCTTTTGTTCTGCTACCTTTTTATTTGGTTCTTTTCCTCCTTTTCAGGATGCTATTCTTATAATGCTTAGTTTCTAGTTGAAGGAAGATTAGGGTAAAAAAGCGTTTTTCTACCACTAGGATACTGTGGTGTGATAGAGGAAGAAGATGGAAAATACACTGAGTTGGGTTCAAAAAAGGGGTCAAGGTAAAAGGGATTCATTATATGAAGCATCTGAATCAAAAAAGTTGGCTAAAAGAGGAATTTCTCACCAAGCCATGTCTGCAAACACTATCCAATCACAAAATAGTGTTTTTCCAAAGCATTTATTCTTTCTACTTGTTCATGGACACTACAAGATTCCAAAGCTTCTGGCAAGTGCAGACGAGATGTATCTTCGTCGCTGTCTGGAATCTGTGCACAACAGTGCATTGAAAGCTTCTCAACACAACAAACCTTTGAGCGTATCCTTAGAAACCAAAAACTTGTGGACTTCACCAGAAAGGTTGAGTACAGTTGAATTTATTGGTGGAACAGAAAGTGGTGGTTCTGATCAGTTAGTCTTAGCACATCCTGTAGCTTCCATGACTGAGAGTTTAGTTGATCGTACTGATGCTGCAGACAATTGGACTTTAGGCACAGTAATGGGGACTAAGAGTATGATCAATATATTGAATAGCCCTTTACTTCAGCAGTTTAGTTCTTCAGAAAGAAACGACAATTTGAACAACATGAACTTGACTGATGCTAAAAATATGATATCCTATGATTTTGTGGATTCTCCAAGTGGTTTTACTGTCTCTTCTCATAGACTAGTAATGGAAACACCAATGGTGCAAAGTCATAAGTATGGCTCCATTTCAGTTCATAAAAGAAGTACTTCCAAGACTAACCCTGATTGTTTTGATTGGATGCCTTCTGCTGCTTCTAACGTGGCTCAAGGAATGCTCCAGTGCACTTGGAAGCAAGGTGTTCCTCATTTTGTTTTTTCTGTAGATGATCAGAAGAAGGTCTATGTAGCCAACTTAAGCAAGGTAGGCACAACACATAATGAGGATTTGGACTATGTGTACCTGTTTCACTTGAACAAGGAGAGCCAAAAGGGCAGCGAGTTTCCTGACAGTGATTTGCAACTTGTTGGTAAGATGAATGTATCAACCTGTCTCACCCTCTGCCCTGACAATTTAAGAGTGAAGGAAACAAGGTTTATATTAGTTGGTGATGGTAAAATTTATGACAAAGAAATGTTCACTTCAAGCCATTCTCACATAAAGAACAAGGGCATCGCTAAGAAAGCATCACGAGTGCTAAGAACTAGTCCATCACCGATACACAGAACACTCTCAAGGTTCAGTAGATCAAAAACCGTAAGAGAAAGTTGTGCATTGGATCAACAATCATGTGGTCTAGATGAGACCAATTTATTAGAATCCAATGTTCCACCAAATTTTGAGTTGGCCGCCATTGTGGTCAAAGACCATCTTCCCTCTACTAGTTCAGACAAAGTAGGAGGCTGGGGTTTGAAATTTCTCAACAAATCTGGTGTGAATCAAACTACATTGCCTTCTGGAAGTTGTAATCGAAATTTCGGGGCTTCCTTAACTAGCACAAGCATTATCATTCCAGCAGGCCTTCATGGAGGACCTAGAACCAGACATAGTGGTCCCTCTAGTCTCATAGACAGATGGAAATCTGGGGGGTGCTGTGACTGTGGTGGTTGGGATGAGGGATGTCCGCTAACAGTACTTCAGAGAAGATCTAGCAATGAGGATCTTCTGACTCATGTAGATATGCAAGGAGAGTGCAAGTCTATTGAGCTAGTTTCTCAGGTATTTTAATCTCCTATATTATTGTGGTTAGTGTTCCCCCATACTCTTTGAACTTAAAGTGTTAGTTGGAAACTATAAGAATTTGGTTTTGTCATATGTGTATTTCTTTTTCTTGGTTTGTGTTTCTCAACAAAAATTGGTAGAGAATGTATAGGTAGGGAAATTACCATGTTCATTACTCAATTTGAATGATGGTCACCAAAACTATAATGTAATAATTTCATAATCTGTTTGTGACACTTCAAGTTATACTGCTGTTTTTTCCTTATAAGATCCAAGACATGTATAGAAGTTGACTGCACATGCATATATAATCTTATATGTACTGTCTGTGTTTGGTTAACAAATGACAACTATTTTTCTATGCAATGAGGTGACCATATTACCTTCTGATTTCAGGATTCAAGCAATTTCAGCCCCTCCTTGAGGATGGTTAATATTCATGATGGTTTATATTTTATTCATTTTCAATCACCCTTGTCTGCACTACAGTCTTTCTCAGTAGCCGTGGCGATTATTCACACGCAGACTCCTACTCTTCAACCCAAATGATGCACAGGAATTGTGATAACAGAAAAAAAAAATTGGTTATTTAGCATAATAATCCTCTAACTAGGTGTGCATACCAGCAGTTGATGAGAACATTTAGGTGAACACATGAATAAGATTTTCATTCCATTGTTTATGATTGTTGTTTGTCATAGTTAAGTAGGTAACCCTGTTAGGAGGACTAGTTCTCTGTGTCCTTTATACTCAATTCTTGTAACCATATTTTTTCCCCTATTCTTTTTGCTAAATGGGGTGGAATGTAAAAGCTTTTTGATGGAGAAAATTTGGCAAATCCTGGTATTGTGATTGGATTTGTTATACTTGTTGATAAGAAGATATTGTAATTAGTCCTTAATCTGATGAATAATTATTTGAATATAGCAGTTGAAGCACATTGGATATGTTGTTGTGCTTTTCAATTTCTGAATATGGTAGTTCCAATTTTCTGAAAAGTTTTTGACCAAGCTGACCCACATTGCTTTAGATTACTATGATTAGGATCTCTCTAGCATGTGATTAACACTGCCATTGTTACCTAACTTCTACCTGTTCAGTTGACCAAATGGGAAAAGGAGAAAGCTAGAATGATTCTGATATATAACCATGTTAACAAAATAAAAAAAGGTAATAAAGAATCGATAGCAGGAATAATAATCAAATCGATTTCAACATTTTTATTATGTACACCATGTCATTCATAAATTATTACATGGCTTCAGACTGTAGAAATTTGAGATGAGACACGTCAACATCAATATAATGTGGGTCATACACATTACAGAATTCAATCAGAAAGAGACACCATAGAATAATATTGTGCAGATGATTGATTAAAGATACGTGTTTGGAATAAACACAAATTCCCTCCTATGTGAATGCAAAATAAGCATTTACGCTAAAGCAAAATAATAAGAGGAGAGAAGAAGAATAACACCAATTAAAAGATCTCTATTATGAAAGTAGGAATAGAAATAGTCTCTCTTTCTTTTTCTAGAGGATCTCTTGAAGAATTTCACTTCTGTCAGATTATTATCTCTTGAGATAAAATGCCCTTCACTCATGAAGAGATGTGACTTTTGACTCTTCGTAACAATAAGTGACTCTTTGTATGGATGACATGGTGTCTCTTCATAACAATAGTCTCAGTCATCATATCAAACCAATTAACAGTTCTATGGATTTTCTCAGTCTTGAACTTAATTTTTTTCTCATAAAAAACTTGTTGTATCCAATATACTAATGTCAATATGTTTTGAGATGGAACATGGGGTTCTTGACTAATGCTTCTGAAGTTCAGACCCCCAAGAAACAACCCCCTATAAAAGTAATCAAATAACTTTATATACATTTTATGGAATTAACTTCTCCAACCATCTATGCATCTAAATATGTAATGAACATGAAATTCCAATTGTCAAAACAAAAACTCTTTTTGGCATCCTAGATATCTGTAGTATCCATTTCACAACTTCTCAATTTACTCATGTACCTTTTTCCCTTCTTGATTCTTTGGACATTGAGACTTATTTAGATTTAAATGTTCAACTAGTTGAATAGATCTTGCATTGTGATGTTGAACCTTTAAAGAATCTTCTCAATTTAAGTTTCTTGAGATATCCACAACATTCTTCTGGAATGATTTGTAGTAATCTTCATTCCTAGGATTCTCTTGAAATTTCTATTCTACTTGAACATTCTCTACCGTTTGATCTTCATTTGTCTAATCAAATGGTTCATTTGTTTCTTTAGGTTCTGTCATCTGATCAAGTTGCTTTATATGATCGTGCTCTTTTGTTTGTTTTTCCACTTGAGGATTTTCTCCTGCTAAATTAAGATGGTTTTGATCACACATTGCCTTGGAACTTGGCTTTTCAGACTTGTTGATATCTTGGATTGTTTGATCCTCAAATAACATCAAATCTAAAGACAATTTTATGCAGTTGTTTTTCTAGAGAAAACATGCTTCAAACCTTTTATGCAATCTGTTGAATCTAAAAAAAAAGGTAGTGAATCAGTTAATAAAAGACACTATGGATGATGATCTATATTCTCATGTGTTGTTCTTTTAACATTGCATGTTTTGAGTACACGCATTTGCCAATAAATATGAATTAGATAGCTAATTTTTTTCAGAAGGTACTAATTATAGAGATAATTTATTATATAAATGGAATGATAAAAAATATGAAAATAAATTTATTGAAAAAGCACTTAAAAATGGCAGCCAGCAAGTAGGCAGAAAAGAAATATAAAAGAAAAAAGTTATTTTAATTTTTCGTTTTCCCAAGGAAAAAAGTTATTTAATTTTAATTATTTCTTTATTATAAAAGAAATTATATTTTTTAAATCAATTTTTATAAACTTATATTGTATTATTAAACTTACTTTTCTAAAAAATGAATTTATTTGTAGTAATATTTTATCATGTAATTATAAAGTTGTATTTGAATTTAGATTTTAAAGAATATTTCCAAATAATCTTGTATAATTTTAATATAAGCTTGGGTAGGTGAGGGATTGCAGCAAATTGGGTGGAATACAGCTGTCTCAAACAGTGCATGCTGCTGCGTTGGCCTCTCAGTATGAGGCCACGTCACCACCACTCACGCATCTCAAAAAACTAAATAAAATGAATTAATTTCTCACATTTTCATCTAGAACAAGAAGAAGAGTGCATTTGATCATCAGGAGCATAGTTTCCTTCATTGAGATTTTTTTTATGCAGAAGTGCGGGTTATTTGGATTTTAGAAGCTCATCAAGGGTAGGTTTTAAGATTCAAAGCACTTTTAACAATACTTGTAGATTTTTATATTCATGTTTTTGTTTGATATTTCTCGAGATGCTTCAGTATGCCCCAACATACTCCTTTTCTATTTTTCTTTTGTAAGAGAAACAAAGTTTTTATCTTATATTAACTTCACCTTGTTGCATAGTACTATAATCTTGCTGGTGTTGTAGTGTAGAGAATTTGTTTTGAAAGGTTTCTCTATACCTCCCATGACCAGCTATATCATTACCATCCCCAACTTTACCATAACCTGGTGGTTACTTTTGTACATCATCCTGTTAAGGTTGGCACATTTTCCTTCTTAATATAAATATATTCATTTTTTTGTTCGAGTTTTATATGCTGAGGCACTATGAAGCTCTGCCATTTCTCAATAAGAATAAAATGTAGAACTTACATATTTTGTTAGACCTTTTACATAAATCCTTTCTCTTTTGATTTTTTTCAGATTAGTAATTTAATAAATTCATAGCCATATAATTTTTAATTTAACCATATTTATAATTATGAGTCCGTCTAGTATACCTGAGACACCAATTTATAGGAATGCTTTTGTTCTCAGTTTTGTTGTTGTGCTCTTGGTTTTTAAAATAGCTCTTTTCCTTATACATCATTTAAGTGCTTTTCATAAATTTGCTTTCATATTTCTATTATTTCAATTTATATAATAAATTATTTCCATAATCGGTACATTCTGAAAAAAAATTAAATGCTTGAACTCAAAGTACGCTAAATGGATAAAAGAACACATGAGAATGTACATCATCCCACCACCTTTTTCATTAGAAAGTTACATGAATGGTAAATTCTTTTCCCCCTGCCTATATTGATTCGAAAATTGAACAATTGAAAAATGATTGATAACTTGAAAACTCTGAAACAATGGCATTGGCAGACCGTGCAATTCTAGGCCGAAAATCAGCACACTCTTTCCCAATGCTCCCAGATATGGAAAAACCTAATCAAAAGCATGAAAATAACATTCAGTTTTCAAAACTAAACACATCAATACTGCAAGAATGCAGATGAGCTTACAACCAAAAAATTTAGCAGTTCTGCAGGCAACTGAAGAAAACTTATTGTAAAATTAACTATTAAAAGTCAAATACAAATTACCTTACCTCTCATTTCTCCCTTTGAATTAACAATGGCACCTGCATTATCTGCGAAAGAGAACCAATTTGAATTAGATACATATTAATGGAGCAAATCCTAGAGAGCTAGGTTACTTCATACAGAACTAAGTTTACTGAAAACTTCCTCACGAATCCTATTTGACCAAACCGCAAGGTAATTTTAATATATTTGGATCAACCATGTGCATTAATATCCCAGATTAAATGGGTTTTACGTTTTATTTTGTTACAAAATCAAATAGCTGGGTAACATGTTCCATGGACCGCTTCCGGATTAAAAAAACTCTAGCAGGATTAAAAAAACTCTAGCAAGAAAAGGTGGAAGATTCAATGCTCAAAGAGGACACTTTTCAGCCACGTGTCACTCCCAACTCACATACAAATGCAGAAACATTGGAAGCCAGAGGAAAGCACTAGTTTAAGTGCAATCAGAAAATCACTCCCAAGAAACATATATATACAAAAAAGCATCGGCCATATGAGTGAACAAGGAATGGAGGAAACTACCATGGTTCACTGTCAGCTGCCATTTTAAAGCACTCAGAAGAAAACACAAATTTATAGTTGTGTCAAAAAGTTAAAATTAGTATGAGAAACCTTACATGCTTTGCTTCTGTCACTTAACTCTTAAAAAGCACCCAAACAATCAAAAACAAATACCAAAACACAATTTGAGTTCTGAATAAAGGAGGCTCAAATTCGCCTTTTCTCAGACAGGAGAGGGAATGGCTTGTGCACAGGCTGCATCAACAGCATCTGTGCAAGGACCAGAAGGTCAAGTTCACACAGATACCAAGTCACCTAGCCAGGACACAGCTCTTCACTCATATCTGGTCTAATTGCTAAAAACATCATCATTGCCTCGTTATATCCACAAGAAGAAGAAGAAAAAGAAGAAGCAGCATCTGAATCCAAAAGGAAAAAGAAACAAATATATGTTTGTGTGTATGTATGTGGAGAGCTGTTTGGTAAATTCAATTATAATGATCATTGGCATACACAGCAACTTGGAGAGGGCAACAGCTATCAAGACAACCTTCTCTCCAAGAGTGGAGCCTCATACTTAAACTAATGACTAATGAGTGTAACCCTAATAGCAGGGTTTCAGAAAAAAAGGCTCAGATTCATCTTTACACAGCCAACAGACAGAAGATAGGAGCCTCACCCTGGCTGCATCATCAGCATTTGTATAAAAAGGCCAAGCTTGTTTTGCCTAACAGACACTAAGTTGCCTTGCCAGGACTCAGGCTCTTACTAATATCCATTTTCTGATCTAAATGATGAAAAGAACATCACAGCCTCCCTTCTGACCATTATCCAGAACAAACAGAAAGTGAGTCAAACATAATCTTCCACTGGTTCTATAACTGAGGATGCAACTCCACATGAAAATAACTGGAACAAAAAACTGGTATGCAATTCAAGGCTCAGAAATGCCCAAAAGCAGAAGCATGAAAATGATAACTGTATTAAGAGAATATTATTGATGAAAATGTCATGAGCCCAGGCTTGCAAAAGAACAAACCAGAGCTACGCCTCCTCAGAAAATTGATTGTACAAAACTTCATCCCTCTCCCATATTAGGCCAATGGCGGTTCTAACAGGGTTCTTAGAAATAAATTGTTCTTATGGGTTTCCACCACTGGAGCTTCTGACATGGCTGCCAATTGGAGAACCAGTTCTTACAGAGTCTATTTATTTTGATTTTGTTTTTAAACTTGAAATTATAGCTTCACAAACAATTATTCAAACAAAAAAAATTAACAAAGGCAAGAATTGAATTAGTTCTATTTCCCTTACATTTTAAACTTTTATAAATTTTGAAAACCCTATCAAAGCAAGCTAAAACATTTAGTCATAGAGAAATTTTAGATTAAAAGAATCATAACATGCAATCAAATTATTATTGGATAATAATACTTGTAGAGCCCCAATGGAGCAGATGTGAGTATGACAAAAAGATCATCACATCTGTAACGAAGGACTAGGTTAATTTCCCAGACTTGTAACTGTATCAACCATAGTTTGTTGAACAGGATACCTTACTAATATGTCTGGGAGTAATCCAAATAAGTAAAGTATGACTTACATAGGAACATAAGACAACATATGAACCAGGCATATAGGATTTCAAAAAATAAAAACATTTTTGGTTCGTAAAGAAAATGCAAACTAATAAAATCCTAGAAAACAATTATATAGAGTAAAAGAAGTACGTAGAATTCAGGCCTCAAATGTGTAGAGTCCCAATGGAGCAGATGTAAGCACGAGAAAACCATCACATCTGTAACGATGGACTCATTAATTTTCCAGACTCGTAACTGTATCAACCATAATATTTTTTAGGAGAATACCTGACTGAAGTCTGGAGACAGGAACTACTTAAGAGAGAACTAAAAACTTGAAAAGATAAAAAGATAAGAGAGAGAGAGAGATGAAGACCACTAAACTAATCAGTATTATCAAAACCCTTCGTCATAAATTGTATCTCAGAAATTTCATAATAAAAATCTCAAAATAGAAGAAAAATAGAAAAAGACCAAACCTTGACAGGGATTATAAACGAAAGTAAGGACTCATAAGGGTATGGTATAATAATGATAACTGGTCTTAAGAGGGGCAGCTAAACCTCAAAAATAAAATCTCCACACTACATTACCAGTAATCTTTTCTAAACCCAAACTGTGCTCAGTTACCTTTCAATAAAAAATATGAACAAAACAGAACAGAACGGAAAGAAAGAAACAATGTACCGAATAGCGAAAAGTAAGATCCCATGAGAAATCCAACTCGATATATTCGATAGCATGCATTGATCTAGCTGGTTAAATATACATCAAGCTAACATATCCTCATGAATAATAGAATATGTGCTGCACAACCAGCAACATTTGAATCCTCCCATTTCAGCAAGAAAAAAAAAAAAAAAAAACAAGTTCTAAAACCACTAAAAATAAATTAGTCATGCCCTCGAACGTCGTTAACTCTCACGCAGGATCTTTTCTGAGTAGGCTTGTGTAAACTCGAGCAAACTCGTAAAATCGCAAGTTTAGAGTAGACTCGGCCAGCTCGGTTGGACACTAGAAAAAAGCAAAAAATGGCATTGGATTTGGTTGTTTCTTGGTATTGATTTAAGCAGAACGTACCTGGGTAACAATATCGTGGCTCACTGGTTCTTTCTTGCAAGTTTCTGTCTCTTTTGGGTGTTGGGGCAACCCTTGATTTCTTTCACCGCTACGATGTAAAGATTCTTACCGAGCCACAGTGTTGTTGTCAGCACAGTTAACCAGAGCTGCCACTGGCAAACCCAGTGACATTCTGAAATTGTTTCCAGCAGAAACAACTCGTCCTGAAACATAAGACAGAGTACTATAATTTTTCTATAACGAAGTGATCCTAGGAAAAAAAATGCTGACAATCTCAGCTGAGTGAAATGTCAAGAAAAGCAACATGCATGTCACCCCAACCAAATTCAATTCAAACGATGTTTAGAATATGAAATTTCAACCCAGAGGGAAACAAGAAAAAAAAAATATACTATTTTTCATCTTTGTTTAGTTAAATAATTATGACCCACTAACTCTACAATGCCAAGATAAAACGGGTTGATATCAGAATATCTAAGTGTTAAGAGACCAACATCATCGCAAAATTCATGTCAAGCAAAACTTCATTTCGCGCTTTGGATTGCAGGAAACAACCAAAACACAAAATAGAATACCCCAAAAGCAAAAATAGTTTCATTTTCGCTTCGCTTCTCTCTTTTTTTTTTTTTTTTTTTGTTAAATTATTGCGCGCTGCATATACAGTGAATTCGTGTATTGTAAAGTAATGAAAAATGGAAGAGGGAAAATGGACGAAATCAAACCTGAATTTGGCATTTTGTTGAGCGGTGTAACAAGAAATGCCCCTAGGGTTTTGCTTTTGGGGTAATATTTATAGGGAGCGGCGTTGAGTTAGGGTTTTGAGGATAGGGTATTACCATGGATGAAAAAAATGGGTATAAATCAATTTGAGTTTTAAAAGATTTAAAAATATTAAAAAAATGCAATGTAGTATTCTATGGAGATTTTTCAACATTTTAAAAAGCTGGACAACATTTATATTTTTCTGAGAACTATTTATAAACACCAACAAAATGTGCGATAGCGGATATACATTCACATCTTCAATACATCAAATACTTTTATTTTTATTTTATTTTTTTATAAATAATTAACTAAAAAATAAAAATAATATAGTTTAAAATATATATATATATATAATTCTTATTTTAAAAATAAATTATTTTAAAAATTTATTCCATTATTTATGTTATTAAATAAATAATAAATATTTTTTATTTATTAAAAAATAACTATCTAATTAAAATATAACACTAAAATAAGTTTCCGAAAAAACAACTAAAATCGAAGTTTTTCGAAAAGTTATTGTTTTAATATTTCATAGATTATTTAAATAATATTTTGAAATAGATTTTAAATTATTTTAAAAAACTCGTTTCATATGTAAAAAATATAAATATGGCTGGAAACAATGTCGAGATAGATGAATTGATTAAAAAATATTTTTTTAGAAAAATCAAACAAAATTTTGCTCAAATTTTTTGTGGACACCTAAAATACCAAAATTTAAGATTATAAAGTAAAAACTCAACAACATACAATATTTTTTATATTGATTCAAGGATTTCCAAATCTATATTAAGTTAATCCAGAGAATCTGAGATTAATTTTTTGTCTACAATATTAGAATATTTAATTACAAAAATTATATATGTAACTAAATCAAGATAAACCGATCTCCCTAATACACTGTTTAAGAATATTTGAAATAAATAATAAAAGTACTCGATTATTACTTTATACACCAAACATCGGTATAGAGACGTTAAATTAACAAGTAAAAAGTTAAAAAATATATCACTTGATGTATAACAAATTATACAATAAATTAAATAAATTAACTTTGAGTAATCCTCCTTTTAAAACAAATTAATTTTATAAAAGTACTCTTTAGAAAGATTTTTAATCACAATATAATTTTATTGTTTCGAAAAATATGATAATTGTATATTTAAAACAGATAAAGTTTTATTTAAAAACAAATTTTGAACAATCAATTATTATTAAATATAAATAATTAATTTATACATTCATTAATCCGAAAAACACTTCAAAACAATTTTAAAGCCAAATTTATACTTATTCGATTATTGACAAAAGATTATGTTTTCGAAACAAACTCATAATAATTTATAATATTTTAACTTAATTGATTGTATACATTTTTATATGGAAATTATGTTTACATGGAATAATCAAACATTATTAAAGATAATTAATTATATGCGTATTTTTGAAAAAAAATTAAAGATTGAGATAATCGCTATTTATTTTTTTATCATAATTTATGATTTTGTTTAGAAACATTAGTTTTAACTTTATATCATTGATTATACACTAAATCTAATAGATTGATTGTTGGTATTTCACTTTATTGCTCTTGATTATTCTATATATTGATTTATACTTTACATTTATTTTTATCATACATACTAAGATAACGAGTTATAAAAAGAGAAACCATGAACATGAAATCCATGCATCATCAAAATCAATATCAAATCAACACATCACATTTTGCTAATATATAATTAAATATATTTAAAATTTAATATCCATTTAAATGGAAAAGAATGCATTCAATCATTTTTCATTTTGAAATATTATTTTTTCAAATACAAGTGTAATGATTTTAAAAAATTGTTTTTTATTATGTAATAGTGGAAGAAGAAATTGCCATAATGAAATCCTCGTGTATATGAATATCACTATACAATTAATTTTCAGATTAAAATGTTATTATAAAATTTATGAGTGTCATTAATTATTTATTTTGTAAAGTTGAAAAACTTTAATTAAGTGATGGATGGAAAATTATTAAATATGATAAATTTTGATTTATTATTTGATCTTGTTCTGTAAGATGGCACAACATAAACGTGTGAGCATGATCAAGGCAACAACCACATGCATCATACCCTACTTAATGTATTATTACACCTTAATTATCTTATTATAATCACTTCCATATTATTAAATAACATCTAAAAGCTGTAGTAGCAACCAACCAACCAAACAATTTATACCCTTAATTTTATTGCTGCAGAAAATTTTTCCTAACACAAGTGTATTTTGTGAGTTTCGTGTTTTAGGATATAATATCTTAATTTTTTTTATTGGGAAAAAATTACATGGTATGAATAATTTCTTAAAAATAAGTGTTTTATGTTTTATAGGATATTGTTGGGTTATAAATAATAATCATTTTATTGCTTTAATTAAAAATTGAATAAATAATATGAAACAAAAAAATAAATGTAAATAAAACGTTACAAAATATGAGTTGTTTAACATTTTTACTATCAAGAGAGCAAAATTGTGTATGAATTACAGAAAAGTGACATTTTAACAACTCTTAAATTATTTTAACATATGACAAGATATCGCAAACGAACATATTAAATTATTCTGAATTATCAGAACTATAATTTTGAAATGAATAAAATTTTCTATTTTAAATTCCCGAACTTCTAATTACGATTGTCAATATATAATAATTATTAGAAAATATTTTCTATCTATAACTTTATAATTGATAATACATATTAATAAATTTTTAAGTTTAATTACGTTTTTAGTTCCTCCAATTTTAATAAGGTAATTTTGATTACAGTCTCTTAAATTAAAAAAAATAGTTTCGTAATATTTAAAAAATATATAATTTTAGTCTCTAAACACTAACTTTAAGAAATTTAAACAGTTTTCTAAAGTTATTTAGTTCTTAAAATTTATGTTTACGAACTTTTTTTCTTCTAAATTTAAGAAATTAATTTTGAAAACTATATCCAAAATTTCAAATACTAAATTTATAATTCGGCTAAAGTTTTAAGATAATAATTATGAAGGATAAGATGAAGTTTTACATTAATATTTACATTGTATACGTCAAACACTTTATATTTTGTTTTTTCAAGACATCGGAAATAATATATAAATAATGAGAGGAAAATCTATCTATTGGTCTTTCATTCATCTGTTATATATTATTTTTTATAATAATTATTTAGAAAATCCCATAACAATAACTTATAATTAAATCACAATATAAAAACTATAAAACAGTTTTACATTTTCAGTAATATATATATATATGTTAGTTTTATACTACTAAAATAATTATATACACTTATTTTTCTAAAATAATTAAAGATGTTTAATTTACATGTACTAATAAAAAATTATACCATTAACTTCATGTCCGAGGCTTATTCTTCCAGTGTTTGTATTCAACAGATAAACCAATTTGTCATGTGAAAGCAAGCACACTATAATTTTGTCTTTTACAATAAAGTTTCTGACTTTCAAATGAAATGCACAGAATTTCCTTCCTCATAATTGACATTTTCTTCAGTTTTGGTGTTCTGCCAGCTATAGCAGCATGTGACTTGATGCAGCTCAGTATTTGTGCCAACCAAATTCAATCAGACCCATGTGATTTGTTCACATTCTCAAACCATTGAAATCTAAATACATAAAATAAACCCTTTAAAAGGGTATGATTGGAGTTGTTCTATTATTTGCCAAATTCTCCTTGCATGAACTTTCTGCTAAGGAAGAGAAAATGGGGAAAACACTTTGGTGGTGTTTGGTTTTGACATGCCTTTTGGTTCCTCTAGCAGGGGCTGCTGATTGGAGCATCCTGAAGCTGCAGACACATGATGGATTGAAGATCAGCTTGAAGAACTATTGTGAGAGTTGGAGGATGAATGTGGAGCTGCACAACATTAGGGACTTCCAAGTTGTGCCTGAAGAGTGCACTGAGTACATTGGGAAATATGTCACTTCCACACAATACAAAGTGGACTCACAAAGGGCAACTGATGAGTGCTTGGTTTATCTCAGCACAAACTGTAATCTGAAGAAAGATGGATTGGATGCATGGATTTTTGACATTGATGATACTTTGCTTTCAACTGTTCCTTACTACAAGCATAATCAATACGGGTAACTCCAAATTCCACTCTCCATCTACTTGCCACATCATGATATTTGTGTTTAGATGATCATTTGTAAAGTTGGTTTAGAATTATATCTTTGAATAACTCTTTAAGAAGTGTTTTTAGATTAGAAAGAAATTAAATATATCGGTAGTGTTCTGAGTTTAAATTTCACATTATAGAGATAAAAAATCTCAATAACATAAAAAATAAAATCTACAAATCTAGTGTTTTTAAAGTTTTTAGTTAAAGTTGATGTTATTTTCTTATATTGATCTGACTTGATTCTTATTCTTGTTTGACTTTTATGAACACTTGTTTAAAATGAAGTGAAATGCTCTTTCAACTTGATCTCATATGCGAATCCAAACAAATTGTTCAAATTGCTTGCTATCCTGTACTGTTGTTACTTTGATCTCCTTTGCTTGGTCATGATGATTGTGAATGATTATGAATTTGTTTGACAACAGGGGAAAGAAACTGAATGTGACATCTCTAGAGGAATGGATGCAAAAGGGTAATGCACCTGCTCTTGATAACTCATTGAACCTTTATAATGAACTCAAATCCAGGGGTGTGCAAATCATTTTGGTTAGTTCAAGGAGGGAGTATCTCAGATCAGCCACAATTGACAACCTTGTCAAAGTTGGTTATTATGGTTGGACTAAAATTATCTTTAGGTGAGTACTGTTACCATTTACCACTACTTTTTCTTTCAACAGTCCTCAATTTTAGGCTAAATGTTTCTCTTTTTCTTTCGTTTTTCTTTCTGTGCAGAGATCCTGCAAATGAATTGGTATCAGTGGAAAAGTATAAATCTGATGTGAGAAGGCAAATAATAAATGATGGTTATCGCATTTGGGGCATTCTGGGGGACCAATACAGTAGCATTGAAGGGATTCCAAGCCCCAAAAGAGCATTTAAACTCCCAAATCCAATGTACTATGTGGCCTAATATGTATCTCATTCATTGTGATTGCATTGTTTCTCCATAATTTTCAACTAAATCCTCTTATATAATAAAAGAGTACTTTGTTGCAAACAATTATATCTTGAAGATCCCACATCCAAAGAGATAAAAGTCTATTTACATCAAATAATATATAAATAGGTCAAAACTTAATTTACAGTGTACTCCCTCCATTTCAATTTATTCATAGATTAAAGTTTTTTATAATTTTATAATTTTTTTGTCATTTACTTATATTTTTATTCTAATATTATTCTTAATCCTTCAAAAATAACATTAAAATAAAGGAAAATTGTGATTTTCAGAAATAACAAAAACAAAAGTTAAGTGGTTAAAATAAATTTACTTTGATAAATAATGCAATATGATGTATTTTTTAACAAATATCACACTTAAAAATATTAAAATACAATAACATAAAATAACCATGCAAATAAAGTTGCAAACACTCAAATAAGATATAATATTATATTTAAATATATTCAAATTACATATAACTCATTTTTATTATTGAATTGTATTTGCTTTAAACATAATAGTTAACAACTAAATCACAAAATTTATATTTTTTTCCTCACCAATTACAGAGCTGTGGCTCTTTAAAGTTTACCAAGATAATCTTTTATTAGTAGTTTCATTCATAGAATTACCATTTATTAAATATTTAAAATTTTTATATTTTTTGGTTGATGGGTGAGATGGTTGTTCTATTGTATGTCTCATTATTTATGCGTAAAACATGAAAATTTTAAAAATAATTTAATTAAATTTTAAGTTTCTTATAAAGATAAATATTTTTAATTGAATTTTATCAAAAAATTTATTTTATTGAATCTTTTAAATATTTATATTTTTTAACTGACTTTATGTTATATGATCTTTTGTCAACTTGAATAACTTTGATTTTGTAATTCTAAACACATCATCAACTTTTGACAACAATTAAAAATAAGTTTTAGAATACTAATATTTTTACATGTTATGTTTGTATGCAATAGGTTTGTTTTTTTATTTTAATATTTAATTTAAAAATTAAACATGGTCATTTTTTTTAATAATTAAAGTTTTAAAACTTATTTTTTATTGTCTAAATTTCAAGTAAGATATTAATGCATATTAAGAAAGACTTAATTAATATATAAGATTGAAATTTGTCCTTTTAAAGGAGATAACTATTATGAAAAATAAAAAAAAAAACATTTTTTCACCATTTCTTATTTCATTATGGTTTTTTCCTATAAAATATTTACGGACAAGAGTTTTGGTAAGGCATAAGATAATGTATAAAAGTTTTTCTTTTACTGGATTTTTTTTCTAGGCATTATTTCTAGTAAAATTGTAATGAAAAACGTTCTTAACTTAAATTTAATTAAATTTTAAATATATTATAATTTTGAATATTTTGAATATTGATTTTTATTGAAAATTGTTTTATAAAACGTTTAAAATGTTTTTGTATTTTATTTAAGTATCGGTTGATTTTGTTGTTAATTGTTACTTACATCTTTTCATTCTTATAATTCCTTCATTCTTTTCCAAAAATACCAGTTATGTCGTGTCATTGACATTAAAACCCAACCAATATAATATTTAAATAAAAATATTTTTTTAAATACTTAATAGAATATTTTAAATAAAAAGTTAAATTAAAAATACTTAAATCTATAATGTATTTAAAACTTGATCAAACTTATTTATAATTATCATACTAACTGTTTGCTTTCTGTCTTTCATGTTTAATATTCTCTAATACAGAGTGACTTTTGAGATGTTTGGGTTTTATCATTTAAATTATATTTATTTTTAGGTTGTTTGAGCTATATCTTTTAAATTATATTTGTGTTAATAACTCAGAGCCTCCCAATACAATAATATCATTTTAATATATTATTTCCTGTTCTCTATCAATTTTGTAATTATTTATACAATTTAAAAAAAACAACCAAATATAATTTATTAGAATTTTGGCTTAGGTCGGTGCAAACATATACAAAGCCCTAAAACATAACCTCACTCCTCTTAGCGTCGCTGAGTGGGAAAGATAGAGAAAAATGGCAACAGGCGAAGAAGTGGTTGCGGCGGCGCCGGCGGCGGAGGCAGGGCAGAAGCACAAGCTGGAGCGAAAATGGACGTTTTGGTGCGACAATCAATCCAAACCTAAACAGGGCGCTGCTTGGGGAACCTCTCTTCGCAAGGTTTACACTTTCGACACTGTTGAGGAGTTCTGGTGGTATATTTTCTCTCCTCCTTCTCCCTTTTGCTTTCCCCTAATTTTCATTTTTTTTTATTTTTTCATGGAATCTTATGTTTTTTATTTATTTTATTTTAGAAGAATGGAATCTGAGCATGTAATCTGCAATCTTATGTTTTATGGATTCTTATTATGGGCTTGATTAATGCAATTGATTAACTAAAAAAATTGTTTTTTACGGATCTTAGGAGAGAAATCCGTAAAGGTTCTGATTTTTTTTATGCTACCGTGGGGATCTATGTAAAATGAGTAAGTTTTGATTTTAGTCACTTCAAAATATTTTCTTTGTTTTTTCATTCTTTTAAACTCGAAAATCACTGCATTTGATCTTTAGTATTATGTAACAGCTCTAATTTTCTTAAAATCCCTACAATATATGCTATTTATCTATATAGCGATTTAAAGTATTTGAGGGATGAAAATCAAAGAAAATTTACAAGGACTAAAAATATATTTAATCCTTGGTATTATTATCATTTGAAGAATGAGTTGAATGTTGGTGATTTATGGTTTGGTGGTAAACTATTGGGAGAAATGACTTTGATGTGGAAAATGTTGGTGCAGTTTGTATGATCAGATATTTAAGCCCAGCAAGTTGCAAAACAACGCCGATTTTCACTTGTTCAAGACTGGGGTTGAACCTAAGTGGGAAGATCCTGAGTGTGCCAATGGAGGAAAGTGGACTGTCACTAGCAACATCGGCAGGAAGGCTAACCTTGATAACATGTGGCTTGAAACTGTAATTTTTTTTATTTTATTTTTTTCGCCAATTGGTTTTGTTTTTGGGTTTAAGTAATGTGGGGAGATCTGGTGTTTATTTGTGATTGTTCTTTTGAATAGCTGATGGCGTTGATTGGGGAGCAATTTGAGGATGCTGAGGACATATGCGGTGTGGTTGCCAGTGTGCGCCAGTGGCAGGACAAACTTTCATTGTGGACAAAGACCGCGGCAAATGAGGCTGCCCAGGTTTGTTATTATCTTTTAAATGATACTTGCAAGTTGCAATTGCAACTTATGTTTATGATTTCCTATTGTAGAATCAGGATAACAAAGGCCTTGAAACATCAATAGAAGTTATGATTGGATTCTCTACTTTCTCTTCTTATGTTCAAGTTATCAATCAATTTGGTCGTATGTCTACAATGCTTTCACTGTCTTAGAACAGGTCATCTTTTTGGGATTAAGGTTCAAGATGCTGCCACTTCAATCTCTCTCAGAGTTCGATCAATAATATGATTTAGATAAAAAATGAATCTCTGTCCTTGATTCTGTCATGCTCTCTTAACGAGTTTCATGGATGTGTAGGTTTTTATTAAATCATGCTCTGCCTTAAGCACTGTGGTCTCACCATTCACCTTCAACTCAAAATTAGCTTTCATCTCTCCCAGTCCAATCAACCATTTTTCACCTGAGCACAATGTTTGCTGCCCTGGAACTAAATAACAGGCTCTGCTGAATTACAATGTGCTGCACTTATTTATATCACTTCCTACCACAACCGAATATGAAGGAGTTTCTGTCAACTGTAACTTGAGCCTTGACACCAATTCAGTAGAGATGAAAGTGTAAATTTCCCTGCAATTGATCAATACCGCCATGCTGCACAGAACTTTAGAGACTTTCATCAACCCTACAATTGTATTCAGCAATAACCGGATTTTTAACTTTGCCTTGACACCAAGTCAGTATAGATGAAATAGTAAATTTCCCTGCAAAATTGATCAATAATACCATGCTGCTCAGAACTTTAGAGTCTTTCATGCTGTCGACCCTACAATTCAGCAATATCCGGATATTTAACTGATTCTCCGATGCCATACCTTTTGTCTACTGATTTTAAACCCCTTCTTCACCATCCCGGTATCAAAACATTTAATTGCTTGTTTTTACAAAATACAAACATGGCGAGGACCATATTTCTTGTCACATAAAAAATACTCCCTCTTTTGACCTTTTCTTGCCTATAGCGGGAGTCGATCTGGTTTCTTTCTTGCACCATGTTAAATGCAGTGCTGCCCCCTTTGTTGACTTATAATGAGGTTTGGGAAGTTGAATTTTCATTTTCATCCCTTTTAGCTGTTTGCTTTTCCCTTCATATTGCTCTTACTTTTGGTCACTGCTATGTTTTTCCTCTCAAAGATACATGCTATAATTTCCTCCCTCAACCCTTTGGAATATATTCCAAAAAATACTTCTCATCAAGACCCTTCATCACTCCTGCTAGCCTTTTGAATTGGGTGATTAATTCATCCACTGTGTGCTCGTTTCAGGGTTAAAAGAGATTCTAAAGGATCACCCCATCAACACTAGTTGAACCTTCTCAATCGGGGTAGTCTTGAATACTTCTCAACTTTGATTTGAACTGCAAGTTTCTCACCATTGAGACCATGGCAACGCATCTCCTTTGAAAGTCAACATCAATGCCTGTCTTTTCCTGTTCCTCTAAATCGAAAATAACTCTCAAATTTCCTTATGCATCCAAAAACATCCTAACCTTCAAAGATGAGTATTTCAAGCTTCCTGCATTTGTTCCCTTTCCCAGGTTCAGGTTGCATACCTGCATATTTGCCTTGGACTTGCCTCCATCTTCTTCCTTGTCAGCCCCCCTTAGGGTCTCCTGTCATTGAACCTTTCTCTAGGCATTGCAGACACCAACGTCTCCCCACCCATCACAAGCCTATCCATGCATGAATCTGACTGGCAGAATCTTGCTTCCGATCTTGCATCTAGTCCCTCTTGGAACTGACTCCGGCTCTTCACCACCCTCTCCAATGCCTCAAGCCTTTCATTCAGGATTCCATCCTTGTATGTCTGGAGCTTTTCTTGACCCTCTCTTTATGGACCTTTGGCCTTTATATTTATGTATTTGGACTACAACCTGCCTGAGTTAGAAACTAACTATATGTAACTAACCACGTCAAGTTGTTTAGGTAACTGTTTCTTTTTGTGTTTTATCAAGATATCCATTTTTTGTTGAATGTTGGTTTGTTTTTAATGTTGACATGGAATGTGTTGTGGGATATCACGTGTATTTATTCACATTCTTGTTCACAGATATTTCATTTTGATAATTGATTTAGTTATGCTGGGCTAAAAGGTCTTTGGTTACGTTTTTAGAAATTTTCAAATACTTTCTTTATTCTAGGAAGATTTTATAAGGTAACGATAGAGTAGATTTTAGATGTTGATAATAGTTTTTCCAGCGTTTTCCATGTGGTGGGTTGGAGGTCTCACGTTTTCTAGATATGTGGTCAAATTATAGTATATACTTAGGTGCGAACCTTACATTGCGAGTTGGTTTTGTTAGATTTACTTACATTATATAAAATACTCTGCAAAGAAATAAACCTAAATTTGACTTCATGGTTTTAGAGGAATAAACGGGATCCATAACTTTTAGAAAGGTTAGCTACTACAATGGAAATTGGAGTGAAAATGGCAGATGCTAATAGAAGGTGTGCTTGATATGAGCGAAATATTGCTGGAAATGTGTAAATGTTTCGGTCTAAGATCCAGTGTAATTGTGTTATTCTAAGCTAGTGCAGAATTCCTTGCCAAAAAGTCATGTATATTTTTTTGACTCATTCAATGTTGAGCATGACATTTGAAGTGAGCCATTTTGTCGTTGACTTTATTTTTGCAGATGAGCATTGGAAGAAAGTGGAAGGAAATCATTGATGTTAACGACAAGATAACATACAGCTTTCATGTAAAACCTGCTATCATAAATTTTGATTGGCTATTGTAATTCATAAATATCTATGATACTTACATCTCTAGTTGTTACAGGATGATTCTAGAACCAAAGGAGCAACAAAGGGTCGATACACCGTATAAACCGTGCTAAACCGTGCTGGAGCATCTTCTTGCACTTGTGCTGGAAGGCTGTAGTTCTGATACCTTCATCATGTGTCATATGTACTAGACCGTACTACTTCTTTGGTGGAGGGGTTAGTTTTAATTTTGTTCACTCGCGCCTCTTTTGGGTGTTGATACTATTATACTCTCCTCATTTTTGAAACCGTCTGTCAAATTTTTCTGCAGAGTTCATTTGTAGTTTTGTTTTTATGTCACATTCTAAAAGCTTTAAATCTTGAGTATGTGGAGTCCAGTGTAGGATGAGTTTGATGTGTTGCTTGTACAATTATAATGGAGAAGTAAAGGTTTATTGTTCTGTTCAGTGTATAACCCTGAGCTAAAATTAAGAAAAACTCAAGCTTCAACAATTTGTTTGCTGTGGAGGTTGAAATATTTGAAAGATTGTGGTAAGATGACGAGACAGGGAGAAATTAAGGGAGATAACTATATAAACACAACAGGGAGAAATTGGGAGTCTTTTTATTCCAAAGTTGTAGCTTCACTTAGGTTGATTTCTCATATATTTTGATTGCTAAATTACTCTGTTAAATACTTAAATATGACTAAAGCTGCAATGTTAAATATTTATCGTATTAGTTTAGTGATTGGAATCTAGATTAGAAGAAATTAAATTTATGGATTACTCTAATTTTTTCCTTGCGGGATGCTTTGTTTGGAATTTGTAAATGGATTATCCGAGAGTAGTAATTAAAAAGTTATGATCTTCTGAAAATGTTTTAAAAACTAAACCTAAAGCAAATTTTCATTTGATTTAGTATTATAATATAGTTGAATAAAGTTTAACTATTTTAATATCTCAATAATAACTCATTATATCACTGTCATACAACTAGTTGATCTCAAATTAATTCTAATATATTTTAGTTATGAGGATTTTCTTTATAAATAATAATAATAATAACAATTGAAAAGCTTAAATTCATATATTTTAATCCTTGTACTGTGAATCTGTAATTTTGGTCCATATAAAATTTTAATCTTGGATTCGGTTTTCTAGTTTTTTAAAATTAAGCAAGTTTAATTCACCGTTAATATACATCTATTAGTTAACATTAATGTTAATGTATTTACTGGAATAACATGTATTAATAGTTATGTAACTACCTTATGTTCTTTTGTAACAATGTTTTAATGTGGTTGTAATCTATATTTTGTACAATGAAAATGAAAATAAAAATAGTTCTGCTTCCAATTTTCTACATTGTATCAAGATTGGCTGTGATATGGTTGGACAAGATCCTTCATTTATTCTGTTAAATATAAGCATTCGTAAGAAAAAATAGTTGTATACACATGAAATGCACAATTATCAAATTAGTTCATAAAACACTATACAATTAACTACAAAGAGTGTTACCGGTTTAAGTTATAAAATAATCACTATTAAGCTACTTACTCACTCTAAAGAAAAAAAAAATCTATTGTCTAGATATAGATATTACATAGGAAAATAAGGATAAATTAACTTATATTTGAATTCAATTTTTCTAGTCGTTTAGGTTTTTTATCAATTTGGTTAGCTCAAATAGAAGATCTTTTTACTATTTTCCAGTACATTATATTTATATATTTTTTCATGAAATGTTCTAGTATCGAGATTTTTTATCGCTTTGGTTAGCTCAAATAGAAGATTTTTTACTATTTTTCAGCACATTATATTTATACATTTTTTCATGAAATATTCTGGTATCGAGTTCAAACGTAACTTAATTATTTTATTTGTGTGGTATCAAATTTTAGCAAATCAATAAGAACCCCATCGTCGTATATAGTTAGGAGGGACGATAGTTTATTTGGGTTGTTATTCGTTAATAATTGAATTAGGTCATCTAATTGGATCTTTTGGAGAGCATATTTTTATAATTCTATATTATAATCGAATAATTGAATTGTTTTTTGTGGTATCACAGTTTCATTTTGGGTCTAAAATTCATCCCTTAGCCCAGACGGGACACGAACCCCCAACCTTAAGTCGAGTAGGCAAAAAAGATTTTCGAGATCTTTAAAGTTTTTTTTTATTAAATTTTCCGCGTCCTTTATCATGACGTGAATCATTTGTACTTACCAGCTATAACATTCTAATGGTTTCACTAAAACTTCCATTACAAGTTTCTTGTTTTACTTAAACATTCATTCATGTTCTTTGTTTCAGTTTATTAATATATCGGATAAAGGAATAACACATTATTATCACTCGAATAACATTTCTTGTAAATAACTATTGATATATTAATAGTTACTAAAAATTGGGTAATTTTAAAAGCTAAAAGATCAAATAAAACAGGGAATTTATCCAATAAAATAATAAAAGTTTTATATTAGTGTAACTCTATTTCCGAGTCCCATCATTAAAAATCGAGTTTTTAAAAAAAGTTTCAAAAGTGTATGTTTTAAGAAAAACATAAGTTAAATTGTTTAAGTAATTTTTTTTTTCAAAACATAATGTTTATACATTTAATGTAATTCTATTTAGTAATCCATTTTGTTTATGAATTTATACTTTTCATTTTTTGTTTATAAAGAATTGTTCAAGGTATATATATTAAGAATATTAGGTAAGTTGGTTACATATAAGTTGTCTTTAAACGAGGCATTGTTTCCTAGTTTAGCACTTTGTTCAAATAACCATTTTGATAATAAATTTTCTTAGTTGTTACACCACTCTTATAGGGCAGTGTCAAAAGATGATTATTTGCAAACCGTCTTGGTTGTGTTTTCAGATATACAGAACAACTACTCATCAAGATAGAACCAATGCATCATTAACATCTGAATCTGGTTTAAAACGCAATGCATTTGTTCATAATCAAGGTATATAATAGTTGGAAAGAAAAAGTGTAGTGGAATCTGATAAACAACATATCCAGCAGCATTAAGCACATAGTTTGTAAAAATTATATGAGCATTTGGGATAATCAAAGTTGAAATTGAATAAACTTTCTACTAAATGGTTCACAAAAAAAGCAACTGAAAATTTGTGAAAAATATGCTGTATAATAACATTGCTTTGTTCATTGTATCACCGTTGATATGTAGATCACCTCTGATTTTATAATATTTCATGTATCTAGAGGACAAAATAATAAGAACATTACTTGAAAATGAAAAGTAACAGCTAGAGAGAAATTTGTTCCTAGTTTACATTCTTCTGTCAATTTAAAACCATCAAGTTCAAACTTGATACTTTCTCACATGATAATTACAAAATATGAGGAACATTTTGCTAATCTTTCATGCAAGAAACCCAAGCCATTCTCCATTCTTCTTGGCCAACCTGATCAACCCTTGTCTCTGTTTTCCATCTGCTCCTATTGATTTGCAAAACTCCGTGATTACCTAACATTTCAAAGAGTAAAAGTTCAGCACAAGAAACAGAGAATATGTTTCATGCTTACATCAATGTTACTAGTACAAAAAACATGCTTGACCAAATTTCTCAATTTCTTTTTCTTTTCCCTCAAATCAAATCTTGAATACCTTTCTTTAGGGCTAGTTTGTGGGACAAATGACAATTATGATCCCCTTTTAACAAAATTATGGTTTTCTAATTGGTTCATCCTTTGTCTTAGAAGTTAGAGTCCCTTAACATATGAGTGTTTGATGTGTGGACTAGAATACAAGATAGAAAGTATAGCTTTTTCCCATTAATTCATTTCTTTTTTCTGATTTTGAATCCACTAACAGATGTTTTAACAAACCTCAAACCAGATGAACAAAAAGAACCAGATATGTGTGTGATGGATCCAAATTCATCTTTCAAACCAACAAAATTGAGATGTAGAACCGTAGGTGCTGATATTGTTTTCCAATCAGATCTAAAGTTTTATTTCGACAAAAAGAGATAACATTTGATTGTCAGAATAAAACTCTGCATTACGATTGAAAACAACACTGTAACAGTATACTGCATCTATGTTTTTTGTTTCAAATAGATCACCCTTTTACAGATTCTACTTCTACTTCTGTTTCAACAAATTTCAAACCCTTCAATCTAATGCTTGGAAAGAAAGACAAAGCACACAAGTAGCATACCAACAAGAATTCATGATACAACATGAAACATGGTCCTAAGTTCAAATTTCCCCCACCCCACAAACAAAATCATCAAATTAAGCAAAAGGGTGATTAAAACAAACACCAACTCTAGACAAGAAAATTGAATTTCACCTGGGAGTGTAGAGCAATTGCTTTGCCTCTAAGCTGGTTGAAACGCTTCTTGCCAACTATGTTTCGAGTGATCACCACAAGAGGTGCAAAGATTCCCCTCCCTTCATTGACATTCTTCATCATTGGCTGCAATCTCACTGGCTTTCCCCTCCCCACGCGAACCTGTGATGGCACTGACTTGGCCAACATGGTGTAGTCCTCACCAACAATTGAAGTGCCCCAACTTCCATAGAAGGAAGAACCAACACACCCAGTTGCAGAAAGTGAAGTAGCCATTTGCTTATGCTTTCTTCCCTCTCTAACTCTCTTTGGGTTTGTTGTGTGAATATAAAGCTAGAAGCTTTTGTGCTTTCTTTTGAGCCTCTTGTTGGAGCTTGAGATAGATGGTTCTCATGGCTTATATTGTGGTTGTGAAGGAAGGGATATTTGTGTGTAAAATGGAGAACCAGTGGTTTGAAATTGGAGTCTAGTGTGATTCACAACATTGAAGCATTTGGAGCCACACATATTGGTGGCTTTGAATTTTAGTTTTTTTGTGCTTAATTATGAAATTCCACAACTCAAATATGACTCAACTCCACTACACTAGGAGAAGATCTAAATCTCAAATTCTACTGAATGACACGTGTTTTCTAGGGTCATCTTGTAACCCTAACTACACTAGCAAACGCATTGCCATTGAATTTTATGGAAAATTATTGGATAAGGTTTTGTATAAAAGTTAAATGGCATATAAATTTTCCTATCACCATTTTAGTAAAAAATGAAAAAAAATTACACCTATACGGTGCTTCTCCTAAAAATTGAGTCTTTTATTTATTTTAGATGCATGGTCACTGAATTTTCAATCAATTTGTATGAAAAAATTAATATAAAAATAAAATGAGAATTTTAGACTAAATAAAATAAATAAGATGACTAAATTTACTTAAATATAAAAAAAAATATTTGCAAAATAAAATGGAAAGACTAAAATAACAAAATCTAAACTACAAATAATAAAACAAATATAATTAAATATTATATTTATATTCAAGTATTTAGGAAATCCTAAACCCTAAACTTCAAAATATATATATTATTTGTTTGGTCAATGTCTTCCATTAACGAAAAACGCTTTATTGGAAAAGTCCTTAAATTTGTTCTAAAACACAAATCAAATCTAAAAACATTTACATGAATGTTCCAAAAATGTCATCTTAAATATATTTACACAGATATCCATAGAAGAATACGAACTTCACTATACTAGCTGCGTTTAAGAAGACGAAATCGAAAAAAATATTACCAAAACCGAAAACTATTACAGAGACGAAAAAGACAGAATACGAACATGATGAATATGGTTAAGATCAAAGAATACGAACTTGATTTCTCTTTAATTCTTTTCAAATTTATTGAAAAGACAACCTATATATATAAACAGTTTTAAAGTTTAAAGTTTAAGGTTTAAAGTTTAAGAGTTAGAATTTTTAACAGTTTTAAAACATTTGTTTAATTCTTTTTATTTATATATAAAAACTTCAGTTAAAAATAATTATTTTGAAAATAATATATATATATATATATAAATTTTATAAATATATATATATATATATATATATATATATAAATTTTAAACTAATATTTATATTTATTTTAATTTACACATTTGTTTGGAATGGTGTGCTTCGTGAATTAAAATGCTGATGTTAATTACATGTAATTTCGAAAATAAAATATAATAAGTAAACATTTTAATAACATTTGTTTAATTCTTTTTTCATATGAAAATATTTATGAAAGGTAATATATAATAACGTATTTTATTATATAATATGTTACTATAACGAAAAGAGGAAGAAAAAGTTTTGTTAATTTTATCTTAGATATGGATGTTTTAATTATAAATGAAAATTATTTCAATTTTTTCCTTCTATGATAAATTGAAAAATTTACTTCTACTAATACTAATAAATTGTAATAATAAAATTATATTATTAATAATTTATGTAATAGTTTTAATTTATAAATAAAATTAATTTTAATATTCTGAATAATTATAGTAATTTTATTATAGAATCAGGATAAGAAAGGCCTTGAAACATCAATAGAAGTGATGATTGGATTTTCTACTTTCAAAGTTATCAATCAATTTGTTCCTATGTCCACTATCATTAATGTTTCACTTATCAAAAAGAGAGAGACACTCTAACCATTATAGTATAGACTATTTATCAAATTATAATAAAAATCAACATCATCAATTAATAAATAATTAATATTATATTATTAAATATTATTAATTTTATTTATAAAAGTATTATATTATATTATAATTATAATAATCATTATTATTGTTATTATTTTAATTAAATTTGTTAGAATATTACTATTATTATTTCTTCGAAAATAATCATTAAATTATCATTATTATTATTTAAATTAAATTTATATGAATTTAATTAAAATTATTCTTCTTATTATTATCATTGTATTATTTTGTTTTAAATTAAAATAAACTTGTTTGTCTTAATTATTTTGTTATAGTTTTGTTAATTATTATTATTTAATTATAATTTTTTAACTATTAAACTTAACAAATGTAGTGTAAAATAATTAAAAAAATGTTGTACAGAAATTTAGTAAAAAATGAGATTTTAATTAATGTCCTTAATTGAAAATGTCAAGATGTTACTTATATTTGACAAGTCTGAGATTATGCCTTCATTAAGGGTTTTTTAATGTGAAAATTTATCTTGTTGGCAAAAATAGGTGAATAAATATTTTTCTGTCCATTTTAAGTATTTTTATAGAAAATTATGCTAAAATGGAAAAAGAAATGATGGTGCTTTCCGATAAATTGAGACTTTTATTTATTTTAGATGTATGGTCACTGAATTTTCAGTGAATTTGTAAGAAAAAATTAATATAAAAATCGATAGGTTAAATAAAATAAATAAGATGACTAAATTTACTTAAATATAAAAAAAATATTTGTAAAACAAAATGGAACTAAAATCACAAAATCTAAAGTACAAATGATAAAACAAATGTAACTAAATATTATATTTATATTAAGCATTTAGAAAACTTCAAATCAAGTATATATATATATATATATATATATATAGTGTTTGTTTGGTCATGTCTTCTATCAACGAAAAATGCTTTATTCGAAAAGTCGTTAGGATTGATTATCCTTATTCTAAAAGGCAAATCAAAATCAAATTTAGAAACATTGACATGAATATAAGCCGATTGAATACGTTCACGTAATAGTGTAATAAAACACAGATATCTAATTTCATGAAAGAATGTTCATGTGTTTATTCTTATTATCATTCACTTGTCACAGCTTCTCCAATTGATTTCGAATTATTGGTAAATCTGGTCCTTATAATTCCATTATCAAATTTTACCTGCTAAGTCAATAGATAACGTTTTGAAATATATAAAAAACAAATAACAATTTCAAAAAAAATAATAATTATATCTTGATAATGTCTCTGTTTTTTATTTTCTCTCTAAATTTTAATTTATTTTAGTTTTCTATTTTAAATTTTCGAGTATATTGTGCTTAGACCGAGCTAATGTCGTGGACCAACAATTGTAGTCATGATTTTGTTTTTAGATAATTGAAAATACAAGCTGTCCCAACACAGAGTATATTGAAAGGAAACATTTAAGTTGATGGACTTAAAATATTGATCTCAGGAGAAAAAATAATAATTAAAAAATTTATAACAATAAGTAGGTTTTGAATAAATTACACAGAATGTATAACTTGTGTATTTAAAGACTACTCAAGCGTTTTTTTATTAAGAAAATCACTTTCAACTACATTAAATCTTATGTTTTAAAATATGACTTTATTATTTTATGTTAAAAGAAGGTATTTTTGTTTCAAAACTCCATTTATTTATTTATTTTAAAATTGCATTTTGAAACACAATTTATTTATTTTTAAACATGTCCATTGCTAAAAGTTTATCTTGGATAGAAAACAGTCATATTTTTAAAAATTTTGTAAAAATAGTAATACATGAATTATTTTTTAATTATAACTATAATTTTGGAAAAATAGAGATAGTGTGAGAATAAAAAATTATAATAAACGTGAACTCAACTAAACTTCATCCAAATCTAACTTACTCTTTTATTTTGTAAATTCTTTGTAAATTTTCATGCTTAACCACCTGAAGTTACACATGGTTTTACATTATTTAAGTGTTTAAATTTTGTTCATCTTTAAACAATCCATTCTTTCTTATACAATAAACTAGGTCAATCCCATAATGTATGGAGTTAGGCAAACTAGGTTATTTATATATTGCAGGGTAAATTTGCAATTGCATTAAGTCCTATCCTCCTCTAAATTTGGTTCAAATTAAAACACACAAAAACATCATGGCTCCATAAAGAAGCAAAATAAATATATGCGACAAAAGAACGAAGCGACGAGGAAGAAGATAAAAAAATTAACGAATAACGAAATATTATTTTTGTTATAAAATAATCTTGATATATGGATTAGAAACCACAAAAAGTGTAAAGAACCTAGAATTTCAAAAAAAATTGACTAAACCTCATATTTTTGTTAGCATACAAACAAAGTCTGATTATAATGCCCGCCAAATTATGGGACTGACAAGGATATATTATGTATTTTAATTACATACTTATTCACATAATAGTATAATATCAAATCTTCTTGTACCTATTAAAAATGTAATTTTTATTTGAATATTCTTCTATACAATTATCTGACAAAAATAAAGTTTACAGTGAAAAAACCATTATTAAAAATTTGACTTTATATATTATTTATATTTTTATAAAATTTATGAAGTTAAAGTTGTTAAAAGAGATTAATATTGAAAAAAAATGTATTCTTTATGGTGCAATTTATTTGAAATTACTTTTTTTTTAAATAATAAACTTTTTTTATTAACATTCTATTATATAATTTTATTTAAATCGTAATTTTAAAATTAAATTTTTGTTTGAGTCCATATTTTTAAAAGAATAGTTTTAAATTAAAAAATACATATTTCATTTAACATGGCAAATTTTTGTAGACAAAATAAATAATGAGCAGTATCATGTCTGATTTAACCTGTGTTATTTTGGTGACAAATTAGTCTGCCAAATAATTATAAAATAAAAAATTTTAAAATATATTATAAATTATTTGAATTTATTTTTATTGACGAAATAAGAAATAAATAAAAGGAAAAACAATGAGTCGACATTGTGATGTTGATGGTGGATTGGTTACCAACCCTAGTTAGGTGGCAAAATGGCAGCTATGAAACATGTAATCCTTTTCAGCCTCAAGAATTTTGAAGCTTTCAAGATTCAACTATTTCACATTCATATTTATGCATAAAACAATTTATTTATGTTAAATGCTTTTTAAATTTAAGTGTCCATCAAAACAATTACATGTTTATATTATTAGGATTAATCCCTGCATTCAAGTATTATTTATTTTGAAGTTCGAAATTTTATTATAGTTTTGCTTTTATAAGATGTCTCCAAAAAAAATAAAAAATATATATATTTAAATTGTCTTTAATTTTAAATGTTAAAGTGATACTAAATTATTTAACTAACAAGAATAAGGGGATGTTTAAAGAAAAAAAGGTCTTTACTTTTTTATTTTTCTAATAAAAAACTACGAGAAGGAGAATTCTGTTTTAGAATTATTATTTCATTTCCAAAATCAATATTCTAATTTAAGAAAAAGTGTTAAAATAAATTACTATATTCATGATATTCAGAATTATACTCGTTAATAACAATAAATTTTTAAATTATACCAAACGAATTTTTTATTAATGGTGTATATTTATTCTATAGTAATTAAATATGAAATATGATATGAGATTGGCAAGTATAAGCATATTTCACTATTTTGTTTTTCATTTCTAAATATTTTTGTATATAATATCTAAATTTTAGTTTTTAGTTTTTAAATTCTCTTTTAATTTATATATAAATTAGTCTCGGTTTATGAAGAAGTTTATTTTTTTCATTGTATAGTTTGAATTACACAGTTTTGAAAGTATTTGTGAAAAAAAAAATCTAAAATGGATGTACACTATAAATTAACTTTTTTATTTTTAATTAATTCCATGAAATCAAAATCCCTTTTAACACAGTAATTTGTATTTTTTTTTATTATTACTACTACTATTATCATTATTATCACATATTAAATTGAAATAAATAACAAATATAACATATCGACTCTACAAAGTAACTCATCTTGATTTATACATCAATACATTAATTTTCAGAATAATAATCTAGAAGTAATTCGATTAAATACCTCAAATGCAATGTAGAAATTTAAAAGTAAATTCATTTTAAATTTCTATTTTTATTTTGTAAACACTAAGATGAACTTTTCCATAAAATTTTGTTGGAAAAGAAATTAAGAAAATTAAACAAATATAATTTCTTTACCAATTAAAATTACTTTATGTATATATTAAAGATAAAAAATATTATGTAAAATAACGTTTATAAATTATCTTATAGATAAACTAATTTTAGGTTGTAGAAAATTTAATTTTAATTTTTTTTCTTACCCTTCTTTTCTAGGAAAAAATATTGAAAAACTCGTTTAAACACATATAAAATTTTATTATTTCTTCAAGTTAAATATGAAAGTAACAAACTTAATTTTTACATTATGTTTTTCTATCCTTATTTTAATTTCAACCTTTAAAATTTTAAAAATTTAAATTCGATTCACTAATCCAATGCATTTGAATTGAGTTTAAAAAAATTATGCAAATCTAAAACAGTCCATCTCGATCAATATTTGAGTTAATTGGATATATATTTAATTCAATTCAATCTCACCTATTAGCTTTCATATCAATTTTTTTAATGTTGTATAAGTGACTTAATTATTTATGATCTGTCAAGTCTTGGTGTGTTTGTCAAACTTTTTTTTTTTTTTTTTTTTCCTTAAGCGAAAGTTTATAGTACGATAAGAAAACAACAAAAAGTAATGAAGCACATAAATATTTTTTTGTGTGATAACTAAACTAATTTAGTATAATTTAAAGTGACCTACAATGTTATTTTAACGTTTTGACTAATTTAAAGTATGAAAATAAAAAAAACGATCAAAATAATTTTATAATATACATTAACATCTTACTTAATTTTTAAGAGAAATATTAAAGCTTACAAAATTTATTAGGTAGATATTAAGAGAAAGCATCAGTAATATTTTTTTTGAGAGAATTTTTACTATGAGTTATGTTTCTAAAATTGGAAAATTATAAATACGATTTATTAAATAAAATATTAATTTATACAATTTTTAATAAATTTTAATTATTAATAAATAATCTACTTAGAAGAATATATTGTTATTATTTCTCATTTTTTTAAATTCGTTTTATTGAGATAATTAACATAGTTCTCTGAACCTGTTGCCGCCTGCATTGTTGTAGATAATGTTATCGGAATTCTCATTTGAGCATATGATATGCAATCTCACAAAGGTGATGCTTTGACACTTGGCAGGCACACATAATTTTTATGAAATATATTATAAAACTTATTAAATTTAAAAAATAGCAATGTAAACAAAATTCATTCATAGTAAATACATAATTCGTCATCTAATTTATAACCATGTTAAATAAATGATAGATAAATTGATAGTTTTTCATAATTATAAACTCAGAAGTTGTACTACCCCTATTATAGAAACTCCTTGATGTAATATTAAATGCATAAGAAACTTCTATTATAAACTTTATATTTTTGTTTGATTAGTTATATTGAGTTTTTAACCAAACACTCGAATTAAATATCCATATTACCCTATCCAAATATGTCTATCTAGTAATCATATAACGAAACTAAGCCTTACTTAAAAAATACTGGAATATGATAAGTTATATTTTTTACGAGGAAAAAATATTAATAATTCCTTTATATGTTTAATGTTCATGTTGAACTTTTTAGTTTTCCTTAACTTTGGTTTCTATTGTTACAATAACTTTCTTTGAGAATAAAAATTTTATAAAAATATAATAAATAAAAATATACGTTTGTTTTAGATCATATTCAATTCGTTGAGAATCTAATTCGAAATCTAATATGATCTAAAATAAATTTTTCATTGTTGATTTTTTTTTCCATTTTTATTGGATCAGATTACTTTTCAATGTCTTAAAGACATGTTTGTATTTTAATGATAGAATTGGCTATTATTTCATAGGATTGACCCTAATAAAGAGAAATTATTAATAAATTCAATGACAGGTCTAGAAACCCTAAGATAGCCGGCAAAATATATTTTAAAGAATCAAAATTAATAATTAATACTAATAACAACGACTATATGCATAAAAAAAAAATTCTAAAGTAATAACTATCGAAAACATGAGAGCAACGAGTTCAAAATTTCTAAAAATTGGGGACAAAATATACAAAATACCCAAGATGAAATTTTCATGCTTCTTACATATTCAATATTTTTTTTTATCAATCTATATAAACAAATCTCTTTTTCTTTCTCTATCTATACATGTATATATAAGAAAATCTAAGGAGACATTAATAATCAGGTTTTGTAATTTGGATTGGAAACAGTCTCAAATAAGGACCAAATATTGATTCTTTAAGGTTAATTTGCAATAATTTTCTGTGTTTTTGATTCAGTGAAAAGCAAAGAGAAAGAACACAAACAACAACCTTAACGAACATAACTACAGTACAGATGGCATCGTTGGCGACCCATCTGTCCGGTTTCGTTCTCTTCTTCCCCGTTGGCATTCGCCGTTTACTCTCTTCTACTTCCCTTTACCTTCACAACCCCTCTCACTTCCGCTCCAAGCTTTGGTACTTCTCTGACCCAAAATGGAAGACCCTTGATCTCTACGCTCTCCTCATCGCCCTCCCCATCTTCTCTTTCTCCGAGTTTTTCCTCTTCTTCTCGTTTTCCGGTCACCCTACTTACAAATTCTCCCTCTTACAACAATCCCTGGCCGTTTTGGCCTTCTGGCTCTTGACCATTTTGATCATAGTCCGTGAACACGTGGGGGGAACGTCGTTGTTTGATGAAAGTTTTATTTTTTTGTCCGGTGGGGTTGTTTTCTTGGTGGAGTATTCTGTGATGGGAAAAGGGGTGTCAGGTCTTGCTGGTTCTGTGTATGGTTTTTTGGGAGGCTTGACACTGGTGTGTGCTGGTGCTTGTATTTGCTTAGCTGTTAAGCCTTCGGCCTTTTTTGCGGAGTTTCTGTTGTCTTGTGGGTTGGTGTTTAAGGGCACTTGGTTGTTGCAGGTGGGGGTTTCTTTGTACACTGATTTTTTTGGGCTGAAGGGGTGTGGAAAGATCAGCTTTTTAGAGCCCCAAAAGGAAACTGTTGATGTGCATTGTGATCTTGTTGAGGATAGTTTGAGGGGTGTGGCTTTGATGAATTTTCTGTTCACTGTGCATGCTATTGGGGTGGTGGTTTTGGCTGTTGGGGCATTTGGGTTGTTGGCAGGTAACAGGAGTTTGAGGAGTGGGGAGGCAAGGGGCCCTTTGCTGTCTGAGATTGAATCGGCAAGCTTTTCCGGATCTGGAGATGGAGTGAAATGTTAATGGCTTTGGTAGAATAACAGAAAGGAAAGTTTGCATTGTGAATCATTGGTTTTTCACCTACCAGGTAGGTAGGTTGTGATTGCCTACCTTTGATTTGCTTTTTGTGTTGCACTGACTTTGTAGCAACGTTTCTTGTCATGGTATTACAAATTACTGTTACAGTCTATGAAAGTAATGACATTTGGATTAAAGTTGAGGTCTTATTTATTTGTATTGGTTTTCTAATCCTGCTTGTTGTGACCTCAATTCCATATTCAAAACTAAAAATATGCAATAGGGAACTATATTAATAGTTTGAGCGTCCCTAGTTTGATACGTGATTGCACTTGTTAGTTTAACAACACTGTGAAGTATTAAATTGAGATAAGAGATCTGTTGTTATAATTCACTTTTCAATCTTACACTTCTCTATTTGAATACTCAGATGAAACAAACATTAGATGGAATGGAATTCTCTTGAAGGGATTATACTCATTGTGTAAAACATTTCAGTATTTCATTTTGATTGCTATACATAGACATTACAGTTGCAACATTACAAATTTGGTAGATGTCTACACCAATGAATATGCTCCTTTTTGTTTACAATCAAGTAGTTGAAATTCATATAAATTTTATAGTTAGGCATGATGAAATAGCAGTGAAGTATTTATTTTCTTGGACCATCTTTATGAACTCCATTTACAACATAAAATAATAATTGCACCGAGTTCTACTCTATTTTTGTATATCCTGTTGAAAATTTTGGGAACCTCAACCATCGTTGACGAAATCGTGCAAATCCATGAATTTTGAGTCGGAAACCGATCCTCTTTATTTTTCTTCCAAAGGTTCCCCATCTTTGTTTCAGGATGACATATTTTGTTGATCTCACTAGTTTCTTTGTGCACCTATATACTGCACATTGAAAATCAATTGTGAATGAACAATTGGGATGCTGTCAATCAACTTTCTTAATTTTTTTTTTACTTTATGTTGTTTTCATCCATATCTATGAATATGTGTATGTTATAACACTATTATGTTGTCTGGCATAAACAAACAATCACGAGCATAGCCATTAAGCAATACTTTTAATTCTAAAACAAGTTTGTAGTTTAGTTTGTCTCCTTAATTTGTGAATTATATTGTCAATATTGAAATGTGTTAGCAGAAGGTAGACCTTGATGTTGTTTGGTTTGTTCATTTTCTTCTGAGTTTGTTTGGTGCAGTACCTGCATGAAAGACAAAACTATCAACATTCCTGTAACTAGATTTAGTCATTTATGGTGAATGTGTATTTTTTTTATGCAAATAGGATAGTTTCTGGAATAGGAAATGCCTTTAGGTAGGTACTTTAAGCATACAATGGGTCCCATTTGGGTCTCATTATATATCTTGAGTCTTAATGCTGCCAATACGAATATCTTTGTTCAGATAATGAACTTAATGCTTCAAATTAAGTGTTTCTGTACCTCAACTAAATTTTCCAAACGCTTCCTCATCCTTCTTTGAATAAAACCTTTGGTGCTCTGCAGTACACAAGACCTTCAAAACTTGGAATATCAAGGGATTTACTAAGTAGACTTTAAGAAGAAATAATAATGTTGATGTTACCTTTACATGATATCTAACATAGGCACTAAAATTTAATAGACTCCAAACAGTTTTGTCTAGCCTATTCCCTTCAACATGGCGAGAAGAGATATCTATTAAACATAAAAAAGGTTGTCAGTCTCAGATGCCTCGGATCCAACTTACTCAACAATTCTTTTGTTGATATCTTGCTTGAATTTAGAGTTTAGTTTTCAAAACTGTGTGTGTTATCAGATTGTGGTTTCTAAGAAAGTAGTTCATGTCATGATTAGTGGATGATAAAATTATACCAAAAGTGAAAAACCCTCCATTGGTACTCAAATCCTCAAAAGCTTCTCCTCTTAACTCTGGTGGAGGAATGGCTGACCAGTTGCAGGGTGGTGCCTTGGCCCATTTATCTGAACTTCCCACGTCCACAAGCTCCTGTCATTGAATAGTAAATAATTGCGTTCGGAGCACATTGAGTTGTTGAACATAAATTACTTGGTTTCACTTTATTAGCTACAAACCTGAAAGAAAGTTGTGGCTATAGTCACATCTGACTCTTCCTTGAAACGAATTGGGAATACTGCTATGATTCTTTGTGGCTGCATGTAGTAACAAGCATTAGTTGATAAATTTGGAAAAGCTTTAGCATACAAATATCTTTTACAGATCATGAAGTTGGTAATGAGTTGTATTTGGCTACTTGGTTGTGAATGTCTGTTTCTTCTGGAATATAACTAAATTTGGAAGGTAGTTGTTATAAGCTGGGAAAAATATGGAGGAAGAGAGGTTTCATGTGTTATTATTATATTGTTGATATTTGAACGGTAAATTGGTGAGAATCACCAAGTAATGATAATATGTTAGATTTATTCTCAACTTCTTTACTTTTTGACATACCTCACCTAGTTTTTCGTAACCATGGTTCTCATAATCCTTTGATTCAGGTTCTTAACTTCCTAAGTACATGACATGATGCCCATGAAAAACCTCACATTTTTTATGTAATATCATTCCATATATTATAGTAATCTTGTTCATTTTACTTGGAAGGTCTTTTTATACTTTGTTTTCTTGTTTTTCTTTTTGTTGCATTTGACATGACAGGTTAAAAAATTAAGTTACCGAAGAATTACCTGTCTTATAAGAAAGAAAGGTTCTCTTGGATGGTAGACTAGTTTGATGGGTTTGTACATCCCCTGAAGTGCATCATCAGAATTCACGTTCCATAATATTTCTTTCAGCTGTGAACTCAGTATTACTGAATGTACTGATGATATTTCCCTAATGATCTTATCATAGTCTGGAACAAGAATTTGGCATCATCACACAGGTTGAAATGTGAAGTTAGATTATCCGAGTCTATTTACTGAAAAGCTGCCACGATGTTTATTGTGTTTCTTTTTTATACAGATATTTAATTTTCTGAACAAATGTTGATAACGTTTTCGTACTTATTTTTTCATAAGATTTCCTTGGACTACTATAATTCTTTTTTCGAATTTAATAAATATATTGTGCATGAGTATTCATAATGTCACAAGTTGTGTATTTAGTTTGCATAGCAAATGCTGGTATTATATTCTGAGGTTTCCTTTCTCCCCTCTAGTCTTTCCTGAAAAATTGTGAGGAACATTAACTTTCAATTCACAACTTTATTGTTGAATTGAAGGAAAACTAGGTAGCCATAATTCATCTACTTTTCTACCATGCAATACCATTATTTTCATTACACGAATAAAATGTTTGTAATCACTAGTTCTTATAAGTTGAATGTGGCAACCATGTTGCAAGTTGGTAGTTAAGGGAAACGAACCTTTGTTTCTTGGAATCTGATTAAGGTTAAGCTTCAGAGTAAGCTGGTATCCTTCTTTGGCAGGCTCTATAATTTCCACAACATTAGGACATAGACCCTTAACCATTTCAATGGTCTTAGAAGAAAGTTCATTTGGCTGGACACCGTGGCAAAGAGGTGGCATTGATATTGACAAGTACGCTAGTTGTGGATTAGAGGCTTGAGACTGTAAACATAACACAAATAGTCAATGTTACCTATAAAGTTTGTTTAAACTTAAATCTAAATTCCTTAACAAATCTAAAGATTTACTTGAAACATCACTGGTTTAGTTGAAACATTTTGTTTGAAATAAAGGAAATTGCTATTTCTTGATTCTGCTGTGCAACCAAAAGTGTGTGGTCACATTGTGTAAGCTTCTATGCAAGGTAAGAGTTTTACCTGAATATGGTACTCCACTGACCCAAATTCATACAAGTGATGATCAATCTCCAAGGGCTTCTCAGCACTGCCATGTCATTGAAAAGCATTTAAAATACTATTTTTCTTAGTGAGGGTTACCACATACTTAAGCAACTATATTATCATGATTTGTACACATTTACTTCAATTTATGTTTACATTTATATAAGGACTTTTTCATGAAGGAGTTAAATGGTATCAAGAACTTTCTTTAAATGGGAAAATTTTGTTTGAAACTATACTTTTAGCAACAAATGAGTATTTGATGAAAGGTAATAATTTGTTTGAAAGTAATCCCCAACCAAATGTTTACAAAACTTCAAAAAGCAAAAGGTGATGATATTTTAAAGCTCTTCAAATCAGTGAGATTTTCAGCAGACACCACCAAGCTTTTCTTAACAGGAATATAGATTTTATGTCTGCAAAATCACATCATCATACACTAGTGCTGTCAGAAGGGAGATATCCTGCACCTTCCAAATATTTTGTAACACGTGATTTTAAACAAAGTTTTTTTTTTTCTTTTCTACAGAGTATGATGAGACCTGTTTTTCATTCTTTCTGCAGAAACATCTATATTAATAACTTTATTATTCTGAGATATCAGATCCTGCAAAATATCATTTTTGTTTCTTTTATGGTAATGCAAAAGAAAACTAAGCCAATAAAATAAAGCTTGTGTAATTTATATCATCGTATATATGCTTTGAAATATGTAAGAACAATAAAAACAAATGATATATCTCAAACATACCTACCTACTTGTAACAATAAATATGTTTAACTAAAGTAATGGAATTATTTAGAAAGACAAGAACACATTTTGGAAAGAAAAAAAATTGCTCTAAAATGTGATATCAAGAAAATATAAATATAAAAGAAGTTGAACTAAAAAAAGACAAATAAAGTTAATGTATATAAATTTCTTAGTCTTATATAACTTTATATATTCAACTCAAAATAAAAAAAAAAGTTGGTGAGTTATATATATATATATATATAGTACTGTTTTTGTCAAATTTTATTTGATATTATAGATTTTAACTCACATTTAGTTCTAACAGTCTACTACATTAATCTTCCATGTCATGATAAAAAAAATCTTAATGTAAAGGCATAAACATTAATATATTAATTCTATTATAAAACCATTTTTAGTGATGAATTTACCTTATCTTTTGTAACTTTCCCCTCAAGAAAAACTAACCAAAGAAAACAGACACATATATACACACAAACAATTAAACCATGTTCTGCATATACTAGGGAAAGTTTGAACAATATAACATAAGGCCTATGAATTTTTGTGGCTCCTAAACTTAATGAGTTTCATACATAAGCTCTTCTTACCAGTAAAGTTTGAGCAGTATTTGCTTCAGTGCTGGAGATGCTCTATCTATGCATGCCATTCTCATATAACTCTCTTCTCTTCTGAAGTTGTGTGAAGTTTCTTCTCATATGAATTGTGTTGAAGTGATATACAATTTCAGTGCCTTAACAGTTTTTGGATGTGAGCTTTGAGTAAAATGTAAGTTCATTGTTGCAATCATGTTTGGTAAGCTTTGAAGCAAATCCACACACTCTCTTCCACTCAAAGTTGGTTGGTTTCATTGTGTGTAACTTTCCCTTCTGCTTCACTCCTTCCCACTTGTTGGAATGTTTATCTTTTATCATTCATCAACAAATTAATTAATTAATCAACTCAAGTCAATGCTTTGGATCTAATAATTACTTCTAATATTTTTGTGATTAAATATATACTTTAGTAGTTAGAGTGAATTTTCCATTTAGTTCTGTAAGAATTTATGTTCTCATGAATGTTGATTTGCTTTTTAATACCATTAATTCTTAATTTACATGTCAACATATTCTTAACTTGGACCTTAGATTAAGAATTCATTACATGTATCAAAACCAAATTAAATATGTTTGTTTGTGTAAAAATCAATACAAAACATAAGAATAATTAAGAGAACTAAACGTAATAGAGACCAAATCCATAATATTTATATTTATAATGCCAACATGGTAGGCTGCACAACAATTTCAGTATAATTTTTTCTCCTTTTAATGTAAAAACTGCTCCACACATTTTCGATATTCAATAAAAATGAAATTACTATTTAATATATAAATGTTCGTCCTCATATTTATTAGATATTTTTATAAAAAATAAAAACCACATAAAAACATGATATTATCCATAATTTAATATAAAAATATATATTTTTTACTTTTCAATATTAAATAATAAACAAAAAATTATAATTATATAAATTTTAAAATAGAGTAGAAAATAAATTAAAAATATTTTAATAATTTAAAAGATGACAAAATAAATATATGCATATTTATATAAGAAAATTAAATATTATTCATATTATATATTTACTAAATCCAAATAAATGTGTATATTCCGACATTATCGCGAATACAAATTTAGTTATCATTCAATATAAAAGTTACACGATAATGAAATATTGAGTTGGTGGAGAAATTTTAGAGATAATTATTGTAGCTTTTTCTTGAGGGTGTTCTGTTTTATACACACACAAAAAAATGTGACAAAAAGTAAGTCTAATAAATTTCTGTTTTAATGCAATAAGGATCATTGCGTCTATGTTCAGTGGATTGGTTTATTGGGGTTTATGTGATTGGGGTACTTGAAAAGGACTATTGGTGTGAGAGGGACACCAACAGCACCATTTTAATCACATTTTCTTTTTACATTTTCAAAATTATATTAAGTATATATATCTCCTTTTCAAAAAAACCCTTTTCCTTATAAAATATAATGACAGCTATTTTTTTCAACTTTAAGATTTTATTATTAGACATTTTTGAAAATGACTTTTGATGTTAGGTCTTGCAAATAGAAAAAAAAAAGGTATTTATTCGAATTTAAAGCCTTATAGGTGATATAAATAATTAATTTTTAACTATAGTTACTCTTTTTACACTTGAAAAATTAGGGCTATTAGGATGTATTAGGTACTTAGGATTGTTGACTTCTCCTTGACCATATAATAATAGTCAATTCTTCAATCTTCAAGACTTGAGATAATTCTTCTAAAGTGAATGGTCCTAAATTATATGATAATTTAAAAAAATAAAAAATAATTTGATTTGATTATTAAATATGTTAGAGAAAATTTTATTAAATATTCAACTTGAAGAAACAATTATTGAGTATTGAAACAAAATGATCATATATTAGAAATCCAAAATTGATTTGATTAATTTTATTTTATGCAAATAATAACCACTTTAAAATTGAATCTGAAACAACTATAAAAACTATATTTGTAAATATTTAAGTTTATGTTTTTAAGTTTTTTCTTAAAAAAGAATATATAAAAAATATATATATGATTATTTTATATTAATAAAATTATATTTTTATTATTAAATGTCATTTAAAAAAACCAGAATTCAATTCTTTAATTACAAGCTTCTTCATTGCACATAAATAATAACATTATATTTAGTGACACAAATATTACATGAAACAATCAAAGTGTTAAAAAAAAAAAATCTTAAAACATATAAAGAAAAGCTAATTGGTAGTGAAACCCATTTTCTTATAATTTCTAGACATTATTTAGAACTTTATGGCCAACAAATACAAAATGATTCCATTACATTTAATGAGAAGAATATTACAAGATGAATAATAAAAAAAAAACTAAACTCTACAAAAAGACTCTTTAATCAGTTACTTTAATACAAATTAAACAAAAACTTTTCAAAATGTTATAAATATACGAGTAATAATAAATTTAAAATTATTAATTTTATATATCTTTTTAAAAGGTCAAAATTCCTGACACGAGATCACTTTGTATAAATATTTAGTAAAGGTTTGGTTTTTGAAATTTTTTTGAAAAATAGGTTTTGTTTGCGAAAAAATTCCGAGAAAGAACAAGCTACTATTATTTGGCAATTCTGTTATTTTTCTCTGCTTCTTACGTGTTCGGGTTTTTCTCCAATTTTATAAATAAATATATAAAAATATATCCGATGCTGGGTTCTACTTTGCAAAGAGAAATTTTTTCCCTCATTTTTTCTGGAGAAAATAAATTTTTATTCCTGACACTGAGATTCTTCTAACAATTTACTCTCACTTCAATTTTTTCCCTTCCCTTTCTTTCTTTCCATTGATCTCTCTGCATAAACGCGTTGACCTCGCCTAGACTTGTTCCTCCAATTCAAAGTTTTGATCTTTTTTCAGATTTCGATGTTGGAACATGTTTTTTAGTCAAATGGGTCTCTTCCAACTCTTCACATTGTTCTAAATTTTTTCTGGGTTGAAATTTTGATTTTTTTTGTGTTGTGTGTGTGATTGTTGGTGGATATGGATTCCAAGGATGGTAATGGTTGCATCATGGATAAGCACAAACCTGTGGTGGCTTCTTCTTTGGGGAGTGAAAAGGTTGAAGATCATGTCAACGGAGATGATGATAGTGATTCCAATTCTTTGTTGCCTCCTCGGAGAGGTGGCATGTCCAGAAACTGTGACAAGACTCGCCGGAAAGTGCAATGGAATGATAGGAACGGAAACAAACTTGCTGAGGTGTTGGAATATGAGCCCAGGTACATTCTTTTTATCAATTCCATAAATCTTGGTGAATATAGGTTGGTGCTTTGAATTCAAAGAATTTTTTTATCTTGTGTTAGATTTGTTTTCTTTTTCATGGTAACCTGTTTTCAATTTTATGATTTGGATGTTCTGTTGTTTGTAACTGGAACATTTATTGCCCGGCGCACTGATTTGACTGGTTCAGTTTTGTGTTGCTGTAAGAAGAGGGAAGAAGTTATTAACATGTTTTTTTTTTTTTTTTCTCCAAATTTGGGGCATTTGGTGAGTTTTTGCTAAATTTATGTTGTTTAGGGTTGTAATTACATGTCTGCAAATCTATTTAGTGGTTTGTTTGTGTTGGTAAATCTTTTACACAAAATAAAAACTACTCTGGATTGAGTTAATGAAGTCTGTGGAAACTTGGTATCTGTCATCTTCATGTTCATAACTCTTGATTTGGTCGTTATGATTATCACTTCATTCATTTCTTTGAAATTGCCTATATTTTATTTTAGGAGTATTTGGATCAGCATAAGGTAATTAAACTTCGAAGTCTCTGTCAGAAGGTCAAGTTGGAGTAGAAATGTGAAACTGATTATATTTTATGTTTATATATTTGTGTGGTGGTGATAATTAATGGCTGCTTGGTTTTGTTGTTTCGTTAGAGGTTCTTTGAACCAGTACATTCCTCTAATTTATACATTTCTGGTCCTCTTTTTCTTCTCATTTCGCTGTTTTGGTGTTGGACTTTTGGACCTTCTCTCAGTGCTGACAATTTCCAGATATGAATTTGGAACTTAAGATCTTTTTGTTTTATCTTCTATCACCAAAAACAAAAGGAATAAATCAATTTCAACTTAATTAATGGGTTTACGTTGTTTCATAGAAAACAATTTTTAGTCTTGACTCTTGATTTTTACTGCTTTTTTTGTTAAAAAAGAAAAAAGAAACATCAATTTCTTCATGTGTTTATGATGTCTTTGGATCTTTAGAACTATTGGTTACTCTCCTATAGGTTGGCATGTGTACCTTGTCATGGCTTACATTTGACATCAGATCTTAGTTTGATTTAACATAATAAATTTGAAATCCTCCTACTTTCTACTATTGAGTTTTCTTAGGACTTACTGTAGGGCAGTTTATGTTACTATTATCTTTGTGAGAATCTGTAAATGGTACTTTTAGGTGGTGTTTTCTTTGACATATACCCAATAGGTTTGGAATTCGGAGGGCACTTAGTTCTTTCACTCTGTGTCACACTCATTGACTAACTATTACTCATTAAAGTGCATTATATTTAGTCCTACCCTCTCCTATTGACTCACAGGTCTCTTATCTCATGACAGTACTAGAAAAATGTACCATTTGCTGCTTGCTTCATAGCAGTTATAGCAAAGTGAAAAAGATTAAAGAACATTAAATTAAAGTTTAAACTATGAATGATTTATTTTTTTAGACGTACAACTTTGTGTGCATACTTGTAAAACGCTAGCTAAGTGATGTTTGCATGGAATTTGATATGCAATAGCCCGTCTTTCAAAATCACATTCCTGATCCTTACATGTGTTTGATCTTACCAAAAGAAATACATGCGGGAACCTTTTAATCTTACTTGTCTCATTTTGTCTGTTTTCTTGATCTGCTGGACTCCTTTAGATGTGTTTTCTTAAGAATGTGTTAAACTGTACTGAAAACTTCTTTAAACTACTTAGTTTAATATCACCTAAAGAAAGGCAAAGGAGGAAAACAGTAAGAAGAAAAAAAAGTAAAGATGTTTCCATTTTTTGTCTGTCTATTTGGGATAAAAGTTCAATGCATATGCAATACAACTGCAATGTAACAAAATGTAACTGAGTATGACAATCAGTCTTATGTGGATCATTTATTTAGATAATACAAGAATTCTTTCCCACTTGGTCTCCCATTCTGTATGCAGTGATGTCAGTGATTCAGAAGATGAGGATTCAGATTCTTGCATCTGTACAATAATGTAGAAATCATCTTCATAATTGTCTCAAACTCTGCTGGGTCAGGGGGCATTACTGTGGCTTGCCAGCCCTAACTTTGACCAAAACTTGACAACTCAGCAGGTTTGATCTGTGTTTTGAGGCGGGACCAACACTCCAATAAACCTAGACAAGCAGCTTCTCATTTCTACCTAGTGTATCCATTTCACCTTCACTGGGTTTTGAGATGATTTCATAGATGGACTTTGGGGTGAGTTATCGGATGTAGATCAAGTACACATGATAGAAATGTGATTTGGACAGTGGTGATAGCTCTGCACTAAATTTCTTTTATCACCATTTTTTAGTTGAAGAGGAGGCACCTTTACTACGTATTTCCTTTTTCTTTTTTGTTCCTCAATGTATGTAACAAATTTTCATGATTTGGGTATTCATTCTTAAATAATTATGCTAAAACAGTCCTTGTGTACTAATTGCCCTTTGCTGTAGAAATTAGAATAAGCATTTATATTCAGTTCTATTTATGTGAATCAACTCTTACATGTGTTTGTCTTGACCATATCTCTTTTATGGAAGTTGAATTTTATCAATCCCAAGTTATCATGGGGAAGATCAAGTCTTAAAATTTTTGTAAAACTGAAAAATTAATTGTTCTTTTATTAGATTTACTTTATGTTAGGTTCAACATGAATACATAAACATAGACAGAACCTCGCCCCATTTCATTGATGCATAAACTTGTTGAAGGAATAAACTGAAGAATCAAACTTGATGCACCCTCTTCTATAATTGATGTCCACATACAGGGTGCTAATATTATATTATAATCAACCGTGTGATTCGCTGCCAACTAAAATTGGACCTAACGAGTCAATGAATTAATATTTTCTAGATCTTTTATTCTCTTTCATGGCTGCATAGTTAACAATTAACTGCAACTTCTGGCAATAGAGGCTTGGAGTTGGAGTGATGTACTTCTGAATCTGACGTGAAAGGTGAGAAAGAAGCTTGTTTCTGACATCAGAAGACATGCACTGCTTCTGTTTTGTCCACATAAATATGATTTCAAGTAAGCTTCAGTGGGAGCAAGTGGCAGCTGATTCCTTATTCTTTCTTCTGCCACCAAGGAATACAGCTTAAGCAACTCTTTCTGTCTTGTGTTCTGATCACATGCTTCAAACTCTTTATTCCCTTCCCTGCCATCACCATCACCATCATCAAATTCATTGTTGTTGTTGTTCTCAGTGTCAGCATCATTATCAGACTCCTCATATGTTATATCATCCTCGTTATCACAGTCTTCTTTGTAGCTGTAATATCTATAATTAGAAGGATATGTCATTGTCAAAATTGCAGACCCTTCTGCTTCACCATTGGTGTTGCCACTTTTTTCTCACTCATTATCCAAAATTTGATATTCAGTTAGGTTTGGCCGATATATCTTTACATTCAAATTAAACCTCACTTTCTTCTTATTTTTGCTACTAGTATGCTCATCACACTTTTCCCCACATCTGTCAAAACTCAAAAACAATTAATTTCTTACCATATATATATTGAAATTCTTCAATTGTTGTCAATTTTTATGTCGTTGTTTGCCTGTGTTGGTGAACAGTATTTTATGTTACAATAATTTTATTTATTTTAGATTGAACATATATAATGGACAGATTTATCCATTTGACATTTCAAGAAATTGGAGTACTATATTAAACTTATATTTCATTTATGAAATTGAAAAATATTTGAATTAATAAATTATTTTTAAATTAATATAATCAGTTTGTAGCCATTATTATCTATGGCTATTGCGATTAATAAATTGAGATTTATTTAATAAATTTTTAAAATTTCAAAGAGTGAGCAACACGTGAGCAATTTTTGTCTCATTATATCTGTGAGTCATGTGTTATGTTGGTGAAAAGAAAAGAAGCTCATCCATTGATTACACTATTGTTGACTGGAGAAAAATATTTTAGTCATGCCAAGAATGAAGATATATCAATGATAACCAATGTAGATAATATTTTACATAATTATATGATTGTTAAGTATAACAAATTATGCTGATTATATAATGGATTATGATTTATGCTTTTTGGTCATTCTGTAGTTATGAGTTTCTGATTTTGAAATTCTTGTGTTTGCATCTATGAATCTACTGTTCATGCAGATGTAAAAAGAGTAAAAAGTTGGAAAACCAAAATAATTTACATGTAAAACGAAAACAATTTTAAGAATGAAAATTTTCTCCTTTTATTCACATAATTAACTATTTCAAAATTATGTTTGTTATTTATGTATACATAATAAAATAATTTAATTTTATTAATTTGTTTTTATATTATTAGAGTGATAATTAAAATAAAAAACATTAAAACAATAAATAAAAACAATTTAAGTTTTTTAATATATATTAATACAATATAATAGAATAAATAATTAAAATATAAATATAAATATAATAAAATGAATTAATTTAAATTACGAAAAATAATTTTTACAAATTGTCCAATTTAATAATTCAAAATTTAATGAATATGATTATTGTTTAACCATTTATACTAAATTTAAAAAAAAAATATTTAATATGCGCATGAATCCAATCCTTAATTTAAATAAAACTAATACAATAAAAACAAAGTATACTATTATCCAAACATGTCAAGATACTAAGACATTCATTAATGAGGACTGTCATTGAGAAACATTTAGCATGTTGAAATAAAAATAGTCCACGGAACAAAACTTCATTACAATTTTGAAACATTGAGAAATTTTACAATTTTGAAACATTGAGAAATGTTTATAATATATTCCATTCTCCACAACTTATACACGACCTAAACAAAGATCAATAATTGACCGATTAAGTTGACTGGAGTTGATTGAAAAAGATATTGATATATCTCTCTTAAACATTCATAAGAAAAATTATGGAGAAATGTCAAACTTAAACAATAGTATAAATAAATAAATATATATATATATATATATATATATATACACCCTTCAAAAATAAAATATATAGTATTCTAATAATATAATAACATATATTAATATTTGAAGTTAAAATAAGAAAATATAATTAAAATATTACATTTTTAAGGTGTATAAGTGGGTTACTTTTTCTTATGGGGTTAAAAAATATAGCCAAAAGAAAAGAAAAAGTATATGTATATATATATATCCATTATTCGTCCCAATGACAAGGTACCATGATGAATCAAATTGAAACTTCCACATATTATCCCAAACTAACTAAACTACTTCTCTCTAAACAAAAACCAGAAGGTGATGGCTCATGTGACAGCACATATAGACAGAAACACAGAAAAAAAAAAAAAAAAAAAAAAAAAAAA